>JADMIO011047627.1_pt1 | contig 25655 bp, 19 predicted proteins | sample 8958161 | NCBI WGS metagenome assembly JADMIO01 (sample SAMN16585339, study PRJNA669376) | soil metagenome | isolation source: Crop rotation soil | place: USA: Cullars Rotation, Alabama | collected 2011 | reverse complement strand
CGGCGCTCTCTCCATGCAGTCGCGCGCGCCCAAATCCCCTGGCGCGCTATTTACGCTGCTGGACACGCGCGATCTGCTGGGAAGTTCCCTGCTGACGTCCTCGAGCGTCGTGGCGCGGCGCGATTGCCTGCTCCGCACGGGCCTGTTCGACGTCAGGCGGCGCTGGTCGGAGGACCGCGAAATGTGGCTGGAGTTAAGCCTGCTGGGACGCGCCGCGCGCGTCAACGTGCCGCTGTGGGATTACCGCCCCCACCCCGCCCAGGCCCACGCCGACCACATTCGCTGTTCGCAGAACTATGGCGCCATGCTGAAAGACTTTTTTTCACGCCACCCCGAACAACATTCGCATCGCGCTTACGCTTTTGCCTATTATCATTACGATGCCGCGCTGTCCTACTATCTGGCTGGGCGCCGCCTCGCGCCGCTGTGGCATGTGTTGATGTCCTATCTGCGGCATCCACGCGTGCTGCCGCAAACGTATTCTGAAAAGCCGGTCGTGCGGCTGGCGGTATTGCTCAAGGCGGCGCTCGGCCGGCGCGGCTTCGATCAATTCGCCCGCATCTGGAAACTGATCCTGCGCCGGTCCGCCGATACGGCTGCAAGTTAAACCCTCCGCCCGCTTTCACTTTTCGCGGCGCGGAGTAGCCTAATCAGACCCAATGGTTACACGCGCTGAGACACTGGAAAAATTGATCGGACGCCGCGCCGTTTCCTGCCTGGGAATCGTCATGCTGCTGGCCATCCTGTTGATCATTGCCGCTTTGGCATGGGGAACGTTCCACCCAAACCCCGACGCGGAAAAACCTTCCCCAGCCGCTGGGCAATAAGTGGCCTTGGCACCCGTCATGCGACCTCAAGCGCGGCGGCCAGGGACACGTTGCACATCGCGTTTCTCATATTGCTTGAAAATGCCGCCGCATCAATTTTTCGGCACCGCGGTGGAGGCCGCCTCATGCGCATGCAGTTCTCCGTCATCATCTGCACCTATAATCGCGCTCAATATTTAGCCCGCATGCTGGAGCGGCTGGCGCAGTGCGAATGCCCGCCGCGAAATCGCTGGGAAGCCCTGGTGGTCGACAATGGCAGCCAGGATCAAACGGCCGCGGTCGCTGAAAAATTCAAACCGTTCCTGCCTCTTGTTTACGCAATCGAATCGCGGCGTGGGAAATCCAACGCACTGAACCTGGGCGTACAACGAGCCCGCTCCGACCGGCTTATCTTTCTCGATGACGACGTTCTGGCCGATCCGAGGCTGCTGGCGGAATATGACTATGCGTTCGACCGTTATCGAGACGCCGATCTGTTCGGAGGCCCGGTCAACCTGGTTCTGCCGGAACGGCACGATCCGGATCTGATCGCGCTTACACAGGCGCGCTTCGTGCTCGCGCAGTCCGACTTCGGCCCCGTCACCATGCCGCTGATCTACCCCAATTTTCCAATCGGGGGAAACATGGCCGCACGGCGCTCGGTGGTCGCACGCGTGGGTTTCACGCCGGTGCTTCTTTCCAATGGGAAACCCGCGGAACTTGCGCTGGAGGACTGCCTCTTCTTTAAGCGGGCCATGCTGAGCGGGCACAGAGTCATGTACCTTCCGCACGCGCGCGTGGGCCACATCGTCCGCGAAGACCAGCTCGGCCTGGAGTACTTCAAAGAGCGTTACTCTCAGGCGCTCATCGGGCAGGAATTGATGGATGACATCGGAAGCTGCGCCAGGATTTTCAACGTGCCGCGCTACCATCTGCGCCGGCTGGCGAGACGCGCGCTACGGCTGCTGGTCCACGCGCCACTGGGCCGGCGCGAACGGCTTTCAGCGTATGTGGACCTAGCCGCGCAATGGCGCACGGTCAAATACTATCGGCGAGTCGCGCGATGCGCGGCATGAAACAAGACGGCGCGCGGGAAGCCCACACCCGCGCGCCGCATCTAAATCCAGAAGTCGATCAACTAACTTTCACTGACCATCCAAACGTTTGAATCAATAGTCCTCGCGGCGCGAATTGATAACGGACGCGAAGATCAAGCCGAGCGACAGGCCCACGCCGGCGGCGATCATCATGGCCCAGAAAGGCTTGTCGCGGATCTGCATTTCGGTCTTATCACGGGCCTCTTTGGCGTATTCGCTAGCAGTATCACGGGCCTGGCTCGCGTAACGCTTCACAGTATCGCGGCCTTTTTCGTATGCCTTCTTAAAACCGCCCATGGCCTCCTGGCCGGTCTCGACAACATCCTCAGCCACGTCCTTCAGTTCTTCTCGTGCGGTCGTATCCATGATTCATACCCTCAGCAGTCGTTGCGTAAGCGCCAGATGGCGGCTCGGCCCTTCGCTCCCTAAGTCATGTTCCTTTCACAAGACTCCGCCAAACCCTGAGCTACAGCGCGCAACTACTGCACCGTGCAGGCGAATAATTTCACAGTCGCCAAAGACGCTGGAAAGTGCGGCATATGAGATCGCTGCGAATAGCATCAACGTTTCTTGTGAACGCATTGGGCGGAAACATTGCGCCATGCTCGAAGAGTCGTCGGAACGCTCATACGCCTATTGTTTTTCGCGAATAGCTGGTCGGGTCGCCGGAGTAAGTTCGCAAGATATGATACTGAAAGAGCTTATAAAAAGATTGCGCTCGAAGACGTGCGTCCCCGAGCGCGAGGCGGGAGGTAGCGGCGGGCGAGGCGGCACAAACAAGCAAACTGCGGAAACAGTCTGTCAGGTGCCGGCGGGTTCATTATGAGAAGGCGCAAGCACTGTGCCACGCTCGCTTGAGTTGGCATATTTACATTCAGCAGCAGCCACACGTGCCTAAGTGATAACGTGTGGCGCTCGCGTTCTCAAACTGCCCAGTCTCGCGTACAGCATTTTCCCATGCACGCCGGCGCTTTAAGGACGCCAGGGCCGTCCCGCAAGCAGACTCACGGCGAACAACACCAGGAATATCACAAAGAACACCTTTGCAATCCACGCCGCCGTTCCGGCAATGCCGCCAAAGCCAAGAACCGCCGCGACGATTGCCACGATTAAAAAAGTAAGAGCCCAATTAAGCATGTTCAATTCCTCCCGGGTCCATCTCCACGCGCCGCATCGGCGCTATGGCTGGGGCCACCTTTTCTGGCAGTACGAGAGCAAGAAAAAGGCCAGCATACAGGCGGGGAAATGAACCGCCGCCGGGCCCTGGGTTTTATAGCCAATAACGCAATTGATATGCGAATGAGCACGCCAGTGTTTCGTTCCATGGCCGCGCGGCATGCGACTGCCGAGTTACTTCGCGCGAGCGCGCGATATCGATCACGATGCGCTCCCGCAGCGCGCGGGCGAACGGCCGGTCCAGGATCAGCACACCGGCTTCCAGGCTGTGCAGGAGGCTGCGATGATCCAGATTGTAGGAACTCACGATGGACCACACGTCGTCGATGACCGCGACCTTCGAATGCAACATGCTGATGGGATATTCATACAGACGCACGCCGCCTTCGAGCAATTCGCCGTATAGCGCGTGCGAGGCCATGGCGGCGAGCTTCACGTCGCTGTGCATGGCGATGGCCACGGCCACCACCACTCCGCGGCGCACGGCGTGGTAGAGCGCGCGCCGAATGCCGCGATCCGGAATGAAATACGCATTCTCGATCAGGATGTACCGTTGCGCGTGCCGGATCGCATGCAGGTACGCCCGCCGCATGCGCACACGGCGCAGAAATTCCTGGTTGCTGAGCACCTGGACGGTCGCGTTGTAACTGGTTGCTCCCGCGGTGCAGGCTGCCGCGCCCGGCAGGCTTGTCGCGACAGGCGCGGGCTTGAGTGCGTTCGGATCCGCCGGCGGCGCGGCGAATTCGGTAGCGTTCTCCCAGGTCTCCTGAAACAACAGCGCAAATTGCCGCGCGGATTCGGCGCCATCCACGCGAACGTGCGTATCGCGCCAGCCGGCGCCGCCCTCGGCGGCGTCGGCGTACTCATCGCTGATGTTCAGCCCGCCGGTGAAACTGGTCCGTTCGTCGACGGTGAGAACCTTGCGATGGTTGCGGCGGTTGAGCGTCCGCAGTCCGATGCGCCAGACGTGGGCGATGGGGCGATAGACCGCCACCTGGACGCCCATCGCGACAAGTTCGTTCACGAATTCTTGCGGCAAGCCCAGCGAGCCCACGCCGTCGTACATGAGGCGCGTGCGAACGCCCCGCCGCGCCGCGGCGGCCAGGGCCTGTCCAAAACGGCGTCCCGTGCCGTCCGCGCGAAGAATGTAAGTTTCGAGATCGATCGTGCGGCGCGCGGCGGCGATGCAGCCGAGCATCTCCGGAAATGCCTGGCGCCCGTCGATCAGCAACTTAATCGCATCGGCGCGCATGTAGGTCTGGTGGTGGATCAGGTAACCGCGAATCGCCTCGTCGTCGGGCAGCGTCAGCTTCTCCGGGGGCAGGAACAGCGTCTGGCGCGGCGGACGTACGCCCACCCCGCGGCTGGCGGCTCTGCGCATGCGCCGGAGTTCATACTGAGACATGGCGATCAAACCCAGCGGATACGCCAGTGCGGCTAGCGCCACTGCCGACGCCAACACGCCCAGCGTCAGCGGCCCCAGCACATCCGCCCCCAGGCTGCCCAGCGACGCGAACAGATTTTCCAGCGAACGCATTGGCGCCGCCCAACTCCACGCGGAGAACGCCGCATCGACCTCCCGCATGGCGGTGGTGGAATCCGGCGCTGTGCCCAGCCAGAGTCTGGTGCCCAGCCAATACTGGCAGTACGCGAGCGGCAGCATCGTGCCTGCATTGGATAAGAATTGCGGAAGGATGGCGATGCCCTTGTGGCCCCTGACCACCCACGCCAGCAGCAGACTCAGGGGTATCTGGAATCCGGGCAGAGGAATCGCGGCTGCGAAAAATCCGGCCGCCAGACCGCGCGCGGCGCGCTCGGGCGAGCCTTCATGACGCAGGACCCTGCGAGCCAGCAAGCGGAGCCGGATACTGGATTTGTGCAACATAGCTTGGAACTACTCAGTCAAAAAGGAACGCATCAACAGTGCGTAATTTTCCCACGCCGTTGTGGAAAGTATTCATGCTACCGCGCGAGCTGCGTCGAATGCGAAGCCGAAAAGAGAACCAGCGCATGCAGCCTGCTCCCTCGAAATTCCCTGATCCATCCGCACGCAGGCGACTCTCCATGCTATGGCAAGGCAATTGCCACACTCTACGCGTTCTTAAACGATCTGTATGGAGTTTACATGAGACGATATGCAGGCGGAACTATTGAAAGACACGGCGTATTGAGTCCGACTATCTGATTACCAAGCACGCTTTCAGAGTCTGGGGCGCGGAACCGACACCGCAATCCGGACTCTGAAAGCGTCTTATCTTCACATCACTTCTTGCCTTTTTTTGAACCGCGCTTCTTCGTAAACGCCTTCAGGCCTTCCTCGTCGTGAGCCAGCGAATATAAGTGCGAGTAAAGTGAATACTGCACGTCCTCGCTGAGCCCCGTTTCGAACTTCTTGGCCATTTGCAGGGTGGTCGTCTTGGGTTTGATCAGCCCCACGGCCTCGGCCATGTCGCGCAGGAGATCCGAGGGCGGAAAGACCGGCACCGCAAACCCAGTCAGGTATACGGCCGCCAGCTCCTCGCGATCAAAGACTTCCAGTTCGCTCAGGAAGCGCCGGACTTCGTGACTCTTGAGGGTATACAAATAATCCAGGTTCAGGCTTCGCTGCCGCAGAAAGTACGCTTCCAGAAAGCGCTGCAGCAAGGCGATGCGGGCCGCCGCACGTGACTGGCGTCCCAGCACCGAAATGAGCGTGCCGGGCCGCGACACCCGCACTTCATTCCAGTCGACGAAGTGAGCCATGAGTTTTTTGGCGGCTTCCGCGCCTTCGGCGGGCGCGCCGTGCAGACCGAGCACCACGCCCGCGATGATCTGCGCGTTCTTGGACGACACGGCGGCCACGGCTCCGGCGTCGGCGGAGGCGGGAGGTGGAACGACGGTGGGCCGTTCCGCCTTGCCGTATTTGCGGTCCAGGGTCTGGATCAGGGCGCCAATTTTTTGCTGGGCCGAATCACCCATGTGAAGTGTGTTTTCCCTTCAAGGTGCACAGCGAGCACAGAACTTGTAAACACAAGTTATTATCTGAATTGCAAGTTGCATGTCAAGGAGGTTTCGATTTATGCCTTATAAGTCTATGACAATGAAGGCATTGAGAGTTCAATAGACTCGTGTTATGCACCCGGGAACACAATGTGCGTTTTATTTCAGCATTGCTCTGATAAATGCGGACATCTTGGATTCGTCCTTTACACCTGGTGCAAGCTCAACCCCGCTAGCCGTATCGACCCAATCCGGCTTTACGGTACGAATACTCTCGGCCACATTGTCAGGCGTCAGGCCGCCACTGAGCACAATGGGCCGGGTGCGTGGGATATCTTTGAGTATGCTCCAATCGAAGCGCTGACCGGATCCGCCGCGGACTCCGGCCACTTTCGAATCCAGAACCCAGGCGTCGCACACGTAGCGATCCAGAGCGTTCAAATCCGCAACGCTGGCCACACGCACGGCCTTCCACAGCGCCACGCCAGCCGGAAGCTTCCTCCGAACATTCGCCACATCATCGGGCGTCTCTTCGCCGTGGAGCTGAACGATGCTCAGCCCCAGCCGCTCAACGCACTCGCAGACTGATTCGAGCGGGGGATTGACGAATACTCCCGCCCATTGGAGCGTTGACGGCGCCTGGGCGGCATCGATCAATTGACGTGCAGCGGCGATGCCGCCGATGTAGCGCGGGCTCTCGGGAGCGAAATTCAAACCCAGCGCGTTCGCGCCCAGCCGGCCCGCAGCCTGCGCATCTTCGATTCGTTTCACGCCGCAAATCTTCACTCGCATGAAAACAGTCTACCGCAATGTGGCGATTTGTCAGGATTCAAGTGGGCGCGCGCTAGTTGCGTTTGATGCCGTAGCGTGCGGCTTTGGAGTACAGCGTCGAACGGCTCACTTCGAGGGCCTGCGCCGCGCGCGTGAAATTCCAGCGGCACTTTTCCAGAGTCTCCAGCAGCGCCCGGCGCTCCGCTTCATCCAGCGGATTGTCCAATGGAGGCAAACCCGCGGCGCCTGGCGGCGCCGGGGCGGCGCTGATAACGGGTTTGGGCGGAGTAGGCGTGGACGCGGGCGTGCTGGCGCGCGCGGGTTGTTCGTTCAGCCACCAGAAATCCTGCGGGGTGAGCAGCGTGCCGGTGGACATGATGGCGGCGCGTTCAATGACGTGCTCGAGCTCGCGCACATTTCCCGGCCATGAATAAGCCTGCAACACTTCCACCGCCTGGGGTGAAAGCGTGAGCGCGGTCTTGTGAATCGTGCTCTTCGCCCGGCCAAGGAACTCCTGCGCGAGCGTCAGAATTTCACGCGGCCGTTCGCGCAGGCTCGGCACGCGCAGAGGGAATACGTTGATGCGGTAGAAAAGATCCTCGCGGAACCCGCCTTCCCGCACCAGGGCCGGCAGCTCGCGATGCGTGGCGCAGAGCAGCCGGAAGTCGACTTTGACCGGCGTGTCGCCGCCCACGCGCTCGATCTCGCGGGACTGGAGCACCCGCAGCAGCTTCGCTTGCAGAGTCAGCGGCAGTTCGGCGATCTCGTCGAGAAAAAGGGTGCCGCGCGTGGCGCGCTCGAAACGGCCCACGCGCCGCTCGCTCGCCCCGGTGAACGAACCTTTCTCGTGCCCGAACAACTCCGATTCGATCAGGCTCTCGGGCAGCGACGCGCAGTTGACCTTGATATACGGCATCTTCGCGCGCAGGCTGCGGTGCTGAATGAAATCGGCGAGCACTTCCTTGCCGGAGCCGGTCTCGCCGGTGATCAGCACGGTGCTATCAGTGCCGGCGACGGCCAGGGCGGCATCCAGCAGATTGCCCATCCCCGACGGCAACTGGCCCGCATCCGTTTCGACCAGCGCGCGCTCGGAACGCGCCGTGCGTGACGCTTCCTGCAGTTCCAGCACGCTGGAAACGATCTTGGCCAGCTCCTGCACTTTAAGAGGCTTGGTAAAAAAATCGGCCGCGCCGGCTTTCATTGCGGCCACGGCTTCTTTAATACCGCCGGAGCCGGTCAGAATCAGGATTTTGGCGTCGGGAAAACGCGCGTGGCATTTTTTGAGCAGTTCGATGCCGTTCATGCCCGGCATGGACAGATCGCAAAGAATCAGGTCCGCGCCATGTTTCTCCATGGCCGCGAGGGCGGCGCTGGGCTGCTCATACGTGAAGACCGTGCGGTCCGGGCCTTCCAAAGCGTGGCGAATCAAATCCAGTGCGGCCACTTCGTCGTCCACGGCGACAATGGTTTTCATTGAATTTCCACCAAGGTGTGACTGTTTTCAAGAAGCTAGTATCTAATTACACCAAAGGCTAACTCAGCGCGAGTGCAAACAACTTGCACTTTATGATTGGAAATGCGCAAAGCCAACATTTCGCCATGCAATAGAGAAATTTATTTTTTCACACGTGCAGTCAGCCGATGGGCTTGCGGGCGCAATTGAGTGGACAAACATTGTTTTGAGAGCTTAAATGAATTCACATGAGGATCTTAGTCGCCTGCAAGAACTGCAACACCCAATACGACGTCACCGGAAAGACCGTCGCCGACAGCCTGCATTGCCGCTGCGGCGCGACGATCGTCGTGGCCGCGCCTAAAATCCGCGATGGCCGCGTCGTGCGCTGCGCAAGCTGCGGGGCCGTGCGCGGATCGGGCGGCGACAATTGCGAATACTGCGGAGCCCGCCTGTCGAGTGTGGACAAAGGCTGGGGTTCCATGTGCCCAGGCTGTTTCTGCCGTCTTCCAACGGACGCCCGCTACTGCGTGGAGTGCGGCCTGAAGATCGAGCCTCAGCCGCTGCGATCCTCAGCCAGTTCCCTGCCCTGCCCGCGCTGCAAGGTTCCGTTGCAGGGGCGCGCGGTGGAAAAAATCCAACTCGAGGAATGCGCCAGTTGCGCGGGAACGTGGCTGCCGGTCAGCACCTTCGAAAGCATCTGCCGCGACCACGAATCGATGGGCCTGGCCACCCTGGGACTGAACCGCGCGGGACGCCGCGCGCGTTTCGAACTCACGAGCAAGGAAGAGGTGAAGTACGTCCCCTGCCCTGTTTGTAAAAATTTGATGAACCGGCGCAACTTTGGCCGCGTCTCCGGCGTGATCATCGACGTCTGCCGCGACTGCGGCGTCTGGCTGGACAATCAGGAACTCAACCGCATCATTCAGTTTATTCAGTCCGGCGGGTTGGAGCGGACTCGCGACCTGGAAGGTAGCGAACGAGAGCACCAGAAAAAAATGGCTCAGCCTGGCCTGGGCGCGATGCTGCCGCTAGGCGGTCCCTCGATCTCCAGCGGCGCCTCTTTCTCTTACAGCAGCCCGCAGTTTGTCCCGGGTTTGGTGCGGGCGGCTGCGGAGATCGCCCGCGCATTCCTGAGTTGAATGCTGCCGTCAGTCTATTTCGAATACAATGATGCATTGCCCCAGCAGGCCATCACATTTCGCTGGCTGCCGTCGTCGTGCTGGCGGGCGGTGAGCTTCAATTCGCTCGCGCTTTCCAGTCCGGTCACCGCCAGCAGCCGCGAGGCATCTTTTGCTCCCATCAGCCCGCTTTGAGCGCGCAGCACGCCATCGACGTAGACTTCATAGACGACGCAGAGATTGGACGACCAGGTTAGATTGCTCGGTTCCATAAGCGAACTCTGCAAGCCCACCTCAGCCGAGAACGCAGTGAAGTTCTTTCCTTTGAGGTCGATCACGGTCTCCTGCGGCAGTTGAACCGTGATTCCTCCGGCAACTTCTTTCGGGGGCGTACCGAGCATGAATTTGTAATCCGGCCGCGGACGCCAGTAGGACGGAGCCTTGCCGCGTCCGCCGTCGCGGTGGGCCTTGAAGGCTTCCTTGGGCAATTTCTCGAGCAGCGTCGGCGTGCCGGACGGAAGCCCCGTCGGCGCTTGATATGGCGATACCGTGTAGACGGTCATCGCGGTCTCGATTTTACCGCCGCCTTCTTCTGAAATGGCGAGCGTCAGCGACTGCCTGGCATTCTCCTTCCCCGGAGGCGCGGCTTTCAAAGCCAGCACGCAGTGGTTTCCCGGTTCGATCTTTCCGTTAGCGGGCGTCAGCCCCGACCACTCAGCGGAGAGCGCGGACTTCCAGATCAGAGGCGCGCCCGAACTGTTGAACAGCAGAAATTCGGAGTTCCCCGCGGCGCCCGGCGCGACATTCAACACCGCTTGCGCCACGCTGAGGTCGAAGACTTTTCCCACATGCACCTGAACTTCGATTTTCTCGGCGCGTCCACTGGCGGCGTCAGTGAGTGTAAGCGCGCCCGTGGCGTCTTTGCCCGCTTCGAGCGTCGACGTATCGCAGGTGAATCCGATCTCCTGCTGGCCGTCGGTCTTGCCGGCGGCGAGATCGGGCTTGATCCAGCTCTGGTCGCTGGCGAGTGTCCACGCGCGCGGCTGGGCGGTCCAGTTGCGCAGCTTGATGTTGCGTTTGACCTGGCCGCGAGCGGGCGCTTGCAGTTCGATCTGCGCGTGGTCGGCATCCAGGCCGATCTTCTCCGCGACTTCCGAGGCCGCGCGGTAAAGTTTTCGCGAGCGGGTCTGCCAGCCGGAACAGTATTCGTACATCTGCACCAGCGAAGTGCCGGGCGAGGCGAAGAGCGTATCCGCCTGATGGCGGTCCAGCACGTTCTGAACGTTCTCGCGCAGTTCCTTGAATTCGTCGCCGCTCAGTTTCTCAAGCGCCTGCTCGAGGAAAATGCGCGCTTCCACTTCCTGAATGCCTTCGCGTAGCATCTCCAGCCGGATGCTGCTCTCCGCGCCGTCGGGGCCCGGCCAGAGCATGAAGTTACACGGCATGCCCACGATCCAGGGCGTGCCTTTGAATCCATTCAAGAAAACCGGCCCCCAGTAATCAGCGCCGATGCGGCCCACGCCCTTGCCGCCGCCGGTGAGGATGCGGTCCATCATCAGCCGGAAGGCGAATGGCGTGGCGTTGCCGAAGCAGGTCATGGCCGTGCCCGCATGGCGCGGGTTGTAGAGGTGAATCTCCGGGCGCTTCCAGCCTTTTTTGCTGGTGAGGCCCAGCCAGATTTTGCTGCCGTAAACGGTCGACACGGCGGTGTAGGTTTTGTCGGGATTATAACCGTGCGCGCCGCGGGTCCAGTTGACGCTGGGGCAGAATTCAGCCAGAAGCGCGGGCAGCGTGGGGTCTACTTCGCCATCCCACGGATAGCCCCAGTACATGCTCCGTTCCATGCCCTTGGACTTCATGTGCGCGTATAGACCGGTGGCGAGCGTCTTCCAGAACGCGCGCCGATCCGCCTGCGGCATGTCGCTGCCGAGCGAGATCAGTTCACGCTTGCCGGTCTTTTCATCCAGCGCGTGGATCTCCACCGGCGCGGGCTTGAAGCGGCCGTCGCCGGGATGGCCGGGGTGATTGACGACGAAGTTGATGACCAGCGGCGCGCCGTTGTATTTAGAGGCGAGGTCCATGTAGCGGTCGAGGATGGCATAGTCGAAGCTCCAGCTTCCGTCTTTCTTGCGCGTCATGCGCAGCGGCGAGTCGTCCATATTGCCGAATTCGGTGTAGGACAGCAGCGGGATGTTGAGCCAGTTGTTGCCGACGCCCGCGATCAGTTTGAAGCTCGCTTCCATCAGTTCGAAGTGCTTGTCGGACCACAGCTCGACTTTGTATTGCTTCGCCACGCCATACGGCGACTGCTCCAGTGCCTGCACGGTCTGAAAATTCCGGGCTTCAGGCACGCGCCAGTTTAAAACTTCCAACTCGACCGGCACCTCGACGGGCGTCATGCCGTCGCCCTCGATTTTCACCGAGGACCGGTACAGGCCGGGAACGGCGTCCAGCGGAACCTGCACGGAGACCCAGACGGGCTGGCTCGTGCCGGCGGGAATTTTTTCCGGCGCGCGGGGAGACAGGTGGTCGAAGAACTGAATTTTCTTGAGTTCCGCGCCGGCCAGTTTGCTGTGGATGCCTTCAGGCAGGTTCGAAAGATAGCGCGCCATGATGATCGCCGTCTGGTCGTTGATGAAATCGTCGCTCCAGCGCCCGCGGTTCTCGCCGAGCTGCGTCATCTCGGAGGCCGGATGCGGCGCCGGAAACAGAATCCGGGCCGCGGCGGCGGGCAGTCCGCCTTTTCCGGAAGCCGCCTGGAACGGCTGCAATGCCGCTTTCAACCCCGACAATCCGTTTCCCGTGCCCACGACGATCTGCGCCGCGTACGTGCCATTGCGCGCGCCCACGATCTTCGCGCTCTGCGCGCCCAGCCCGACGACCTGGTATTCTGGAGAGAAAATGCGGTGGTGTACGTCCTGCACCCACACCTGCACGCCGGCCGGCCGTGCCGGAGCGGGAAGCTCCACGCCTTCCGCGCGCAACGCCAGTTTCAGCAATGCGCCATGATGCCAGCTATCGACGCTCTCGAACCCGCTCCATTGGGTGCACAGAGGGTGCAGTTGGGACGCGTGAACTTCGATGGCAAGAACGTTGGAACCTTTGCGCAGCAGTTCAGCCGGCACGCTCACGGGTCCAATCGCACGGTCGCGTAATTTTTTGATGCGTTCGAAGGCCGCCCGGTTGAGCGTCACCGGCAACTGTCCGCCGGTGCGATTCACGCGCAGTTCGCCTTTGCCCTCCAGGTCGTCGAAGGTTGGCAGAAGATCGCCCACGATCCGCCGGAAATCCTTCTTGGCGTTGGGGGGCGCTTCCCCGTCGACGAACTGGTACGCTTCGGCGGGATAATCATCCGCCGGCACTGCCGCGGGAAATTCGCCCGCGGGCAGATTGCCGCGCGCGATCTCCTTTCCATTCAGAAATACACGCGCGCCGCCGCGATATTCCAGCGACAAGGTGAGGGTCTTCAGTGCCGCCGGGTCGGCGACTTCGAAGAGGCCCCGGAGACAGATAACCTGCACGCTCAGATTGCGGTCCGCCGACCCGTAGACGCGCGAGCCAATATGCCGGCCCATCAAATAGGGAAAGCGCTGGCACGTCCATTCACCATCGTCGAATTCAGGTTTCATCCAGCCTGCTGGGGCTGGCTCGGAACGCAGATACGGCACGACATCGTTGGACGTTCCATTGCAGCGCCAGGGATAGGAGTAGGCCGTTTCCTTCATCCAGTCCGCGCCCGTTTTCCCGATGGATTTCAGGCGGATTTCGGTCTCCTTCTGCAAGCGCTCCAGACCTTTGGCGGAGAGACACGCTTCGCCATCGGATTGAATCTTGCCCGCGGATACCAGCGCGGGGCCGCAGACGAAGTAATGCCGCCAATACGCGGTCTCATCCAATAACACCGTGCCGCCAGATGGCGCCTCGCTTGTAAGCGCGGAAAAATGAAAGCCGGCCGCAACCGCGCAAAGGAGAAGAAGGAGGAGCGAGGGGAAGCGCTGGCGCATGTACAGAGTCTCCTAAGTTGTTACTGAACACTGTATTCTGATTTCCAGAATTATAAACACCATACATTTCATTTTATCGCATTATTTATTCTTTTAAATTATGGGTCACCCAAAGAATGCGTATTATACATTCTTGACAATGCGTATTATGCATTATATGCTACCCTCATGGTTGCCCACAATACGAAAGCGCAGGCTCAGCCTGAACTGAAAGCGCTGGCGCATGGACTGGACGCTCTGCGCGTACTTATTGAAGCGCGCGTTCCGCTAACCTCCACCCAAATTGCACGGAAGATCGGCCTGCACCAAAGCTCCGCGTCGCGGATTCTCAGAGCGCTCATGGAGGCCGGCTACGTGCGCAAACCCAACTATCAAAGTTTTACCATAGACTATGGCGTCTGCACCCTCAGCGCCGACGCCGACGCGCACTTTCCGCTGGCGCGCGCGCCGCGCGAGGCGCTGAAAAAAATCGCTGCGCAAGCCAACGGCCTGATGGTCACGCTGGCAACCCTGTGGCGCGGGCAGTTGATTTATCTTCTCCGCGCACAGGAAGGCCACGAGATGATCGGGCTATCCTCGGGAGGTTTTCCGCTGCATCTCTCGTCCGTCGCTTTACGGTTGTTGATCGACCAGCCGCGGGCCGTGGCCATAGAGGCGCTGGAGTTGTCCAGCCAGCGCTACGGCTGGGAACGGCCCACGGACAATGTTCCACTCTCGCCCGAGGAGTGTCTCCTCGCGGCGCAACGCGCGGTTCGAAGCGAATGTTTGACTCTCGCCAACTGGCAAAGCCCGGGAAGCATCAGTGCGGCGGTTCCAGTGAACATTCCCGGCCATCCGCAGGCGGCATTGGCCATTGCCGGACCTTCGCGCCTGCTGGCCCAGGAACGCATGGCAGTGTTGTTGCGCGACGGCCGCGACGCCGTCGTGTCGGCGGTGTGCGCACACGCCGCGGCAGAATAAATCAAACCTGATCGGAGGGCCCGATGCAATCTCGCCCCGTTCCCGCACACCTGACTGACGCGCAGAAGCTGGCATTTGAAAAACAGGGCTACCTCGTCATCGAGGGCGCGCTGGCGCCCGCGCAGGTGCAACACTTTCTGCAAATCGCCGATGCGATGGAAGCCCGCGCGCGCCGAGCGTCCGCGTCGCCGCCGGAACAGTTTCTCGAAATTCGAAATGCCATCGCGCGCGAGCATGCGCTGCTGGAGCTGCTGGACTGGCCCGCCACATTTCCACTGGTGGCCGAACTGATGGGGCCGGCCATTCAACTCAATACGTCTCACGTTATGGTCCGCCCGCCGCAGCCGCAGGGCACCGGAGCCGAGTTCAAAGCCATCGATTGGCACCGCGATGGTTGCGCCGAAGTTCACGCCGTCCATGGCACGTTCCCGTGGATCTACACCAAGATCGGATACTTTCTGACGGACTTAAGCCGCCCCGGCATGGGCAATCTGCGCGTCGTTCCCGGCAGCCATCTGTGCGCGGAGAAGCCCAGCCAGGCGCCGGGGCAGATCGATCCTGACGGCGCCATGGAAGTGCTCACGCGGCCGGGCGACGCCGTTATTTTTCAGCAGCGCACGTGGCACGCCGTGGGACCGAATCTCTCCACCACCACGCGCAAGAATATCTACATGGGCTACGCCTACCGCTGGGTGAAACCGCTCGATTTCCTCGCCCCGGATCCCGCGCTGCTCGAGCGCGCCTCGCCGATTCAACGGCAGTTGCTGGGTGAGTACGCGTCGGAGATGACGTTCTGGCTGCCAAAAGACGATGAAGTTCCGCTGCGCGCGTGGCTCAAGGAGCATTCGGCCACCGTGGAAGCGCCGGTTTAGCTTTTTTTCGGGCGCCGTCCGGCGTGTTTTTCGCGATAGGCTCGCGGGCTCAAGCGTGTATAGCGTTTAAAGCGCAGGCTGAAATAGAATGGGTTTTCAAAGCCCAACGCGAATGCAATTTCCTTCACCGGAGTCTGCGTCTCCTCAAGCAGTTGCCGCGCGCGTCCGATGCGCTGGGTCTCGAGGTATTGCAACGGCGGCTGTCCGACCTGCTCGCGGAACAAATGCGCCAGCCGCGAGGGCGACAGACAGCAGTACTGCGCCAGCGACGCAAGCGTTACGCGGCGCTCCGGCTTGTCGCACAGATATTCCAGGGCTCGGCGAACGCGCGGGTCGACCGCGGCGCGGCCGGGGGCGGCGTTGAGCGTATCGCACCACAACAGCACTTCTTCCAGCGCATTCATGGCGAAGGCTTCGCGATTGGGAAGCGCTCCACGCATGAGCCGGTTGGCGTCGGCAAAGCGCTGCCGGATGCGGCCCCGGATCTCCGGGTCGGCCAGATTCAAACGCATCAACCCCGGAGCCACCGCGGGCCACTTCAGCCACGCCATCCATGCGGCTCTGGGAATGAAATGCGCCCACAGCAACTCCCAGCGCTTCAGTCCGGACTCCAGGCCGTAATCGTGCAGTGTTTCAGGCGCGATCAGCACGATCTCGCCCGGCTTCGCGGTAAACTCGCCCCCGCCCCACCCAAAACGCCCCGCGCCGCCGAGCGTGTAGATCAGCAGCCAGTCCTGCGTGCCGAACTCGCGCCACGCGGAGTATCTGCGCCTGACGTGAAAGTGCCCCGTGGCGAGCTCCGCGGTTGGCGGCGAGCGCGTGAAGCGCTTCAAGACGACGATTGCCGGTTTATCGACCATAGCAATATCTTATATGTATTTAGCGCTCGCGTCTATTCACTTCGGAGCCCGCTACGCGGTACAGTGTGGGTGGACAAAACATTCAATCTCCGCTGGAGGAATCATGATCGCAACGAAGGGACAGTGCACTCTGGATAGCGAGCAGGCAAAGCGCTTCCATGAGGATGGCTTTGTGGTCATGCCTGGCTTTTTGAGTGCGGACGAGGTGGTCGCGCTAAGAGAACATTATATGCAGCTCCATGCGCGCGCGCCGCTTCCGGGGCTCTACGAACCGCTGCCCCTGGACCAGGCGGGCGGCGACATCTTGAAAGCCTATCCGCGCATCATGCACCCGCACCGCTTCGATCCAGTGACGCGGCGCTACCTGCTGGATTCGCGCATCCGCTCGGTCATCGCCGAACTTCTTGGCGAAGAGCCGCTCGCGGCGCAGAGCATGTTTTATTTCAAACCGCCCGGCGCGAAGGGCCAGGGGCTGCATCAGGACAATTTTTATCTGAAAGTGAAGCCCGGCACCTGCATGGCCGCGTGGATCCCGCTGGACCTTTGCGACGAGGAGAATGGCGCGCTTCAAGTGGCGTCCGGCACGCATGGGGTGGAGCTTGAATGCCCCAAACCGTCGGATCGCACGGAAGACTACCATCACCCGTCCGAGGTCGCGCTACCGCAGGGCGCCCGCCCCATTCCTGTGCGCATGAACGCCGGCGACTGTCTCTTCTTCGGCGGAAATCTTATTCATGGTTCGTATCGCAACCGCTCGCAGAATCGCTGGCGGCGCACGATGATTTTTCACTATACGCCGCAGTCGGAGTTAAAGCAGGTCGCGCGCTTCTATCAGCCGTTATTGACGGGAGATGGCCGGGAACTCTTCTGCAAGGACGCCAATGACGACGCCGGCCCGTGCGGCGGAGCGGAAGGAAACGAGGCTTAGCGCGCGCGATCTTTCCGCACGCGGCGGTCAGCGTTGATTCACGCGCTTGTCGAGCTTGTCCACGACGTCTTTCAGGCCCTGCTCCGAATGCACCGGCTTGCGCGGCGCGCTATTGCGCTGATTGAATTGCTGCCGGCTTCGGTACGCAAACAACCCGGCCAGCGCCAGCGCCAGAACAAGCGCGCCGATCATGCCCAGGCCGATGCTGTCGCCCATTTCGTCTTCGGGCGTTGTGGCGGCCGGGGCCGCGCCATTCGGAGCGATGACGGGCGCCATGCCCGCCTTCTTGGCATTTTCGAAGCCCTGGATCCGGTCCTGCAGAATCCGGCTCTTCTCTTCTTCCACCCAGCGCGTCGAATGCCGCTTGGACTGAATCGCGGCCTCATGCTGCCGCATGATCCGGTCGATCTCCACGTCGGCATGCTCGGGAGGGATATTCGTCCCATCCAGCATGGCATGAGCGGAACAACACGCCAGGCTCAACCCCAACAACGCACAGCCCCACAAATTGACATGTCTCATTAATGAGCTCCGGCTTCTTCCTGCCACAGCCACACATTGTAGCCGCTGGCTTCGGGAAGAAAGACTCTGACGCGCGAACCGCTTGCCGCGCTGGACGCGCGCGGATCATAAAAGAAGTGGCAGAACCCATTGAACACGATGCCTTCGTCGCGCGCCACCATTGTTCCCAGGTGAATGTAATTGGAGGGGCGGCCGCCATAAAGGTGGTTGGTGTAGAAGATACCCTGGACCTGGCTGGGCATCGCCGTGCACAAGGTCTGGATATACGCGTCGGAGAACGACGACTCGTAGTAGTTTCGCGTGATCTTGGTCGAAAAGTCGGTGGAATCGTAGCGGTTGCCGCCGTCTCCGATCGTGTAGTCTCCGTGAAAAGACTTGGTCGCGGGATTGTAGTATCCGATGGCCTGGTCGCTCGGATCGGCCTGATAAGCCTGAAGCGCGGTGCCTTGGAATCCGGTCTTGAAGTAGGACGCCGTGACGCCCCAGCTATTTCCATTGTCGTACATGGTGCTCGTCGCGGTCTTGCCGCTGCGCGCCATGCGGTAGTAGTCGCCGATGATGACGCTGCCCTTGGAGGCGAATCCAACCATGTCCTTGGTGGCGTTCTCCGTGACTTTGCTCTGGAAGTTGGGATCGTTCAAATTCCAGGATGGCGGATTCTTATAGGTGATGTCGCCGACGATATGCAGGTTGCGGCCAGTGTAGACGGTGCCCTGGCCGGTGATCTTGCCTTTAAGCACCAGGTCGTTGGTGATGACGACGGGACCCGTGATCTTGATGGGCTGCGAATCCGTTCCAATCAGCGCCACGTTGCCATTGCGCTCCTGCTTCGCTGCGTCGGTCTCCAGCTTCTTGGCGACGTCGATCGCGGTCCGCGTCACGGTGTCCGTGGCCGTATTATAAGTCGAAATGAGCCCCGCATGGCTGGCGTCGGCACCGTAGACGCCGCTGACGATCACGTCCCAGTCCGTCTCAACCGAGGCATTGCCGCCCTTCTTCAATTGCTTGATCGTTCCACTGTTGGCGACCGCAAGGTCCTTGTAACGCGTCAGGTCGCCAAGGTAGGGCATGTCGAGCGGCGACTGTTTGTCGTAGGTGTTCTGACTGCCGTCATATCCGGGTGCGTATTCGATGGAGTCGATCTTGCCGTTGTGATTGACGTCTTCCGCGGAGGACAGAGTATTATTGCCGTCAACATCCTCCGTGTACCCCGGATTGCCCGGCATCAGAAGCACCTTTTCGGAAGCCGGCAGGCCGGACCCGGCGCGATAGACGGGAAGCGTGTCGTGCGCCAGGGACGATGCACCGTTGACCACGCCTTGCGCGCTGATCGCGGGATTAAGCGCCGCGAACATGAAGCCGTCCACATAGGGCCTTCCGGCGAAACCAAGATTGCCGTTGGCGCCGATGTTGCCGTAGATTTTGATCACGCTCGCGCCGTTGTCGTACATCCAGCCGTAATTGTTGGCGAAATAGGCGAAGTCGAACGTGCGGGAGGGCTGCGCGAAGTTCAGGCGCACGACTTGGCGGACGGTACGGTACATCCAGCGCAGCTTTTCTTCCGGCAATCCGCTGCGGTTGAAGATGTCGGGCGCTACGCGGGCGCTGGCGGTGATTTCAAAGTCCGCGAAACTGCGGTCGGCCGGAACCGTCCCATTGATCTTGCAGGTTTTCTTTACCTCGCCCTGTCCAAACAGGGTCCAGTCGACGTTATACTTCACGCCCGTCGCCGCGGGCTCCGGCTCGCTTCCGTTGCGCAGGCGGTCCCCGTTGGTGTCGTTGCTGGTGACGGCGATCCAGGTCACGCGGTCGCGCGGATCGGTGTTGACCTGGGCGCGCGCCACGAAATCGCTCCACAGCGCCTGCATGTTCTGCATGCACGCGCCCTGGGCCAGTTCAAGCGCGCGGGCGGACGCGATCTCGCGTTCCATGGCCGCGTTGGTCGCGCGTATCCGCGACGCGAACGTCATGGATACCATCATCAGAATGCTGATGAACACCACAGCGACTAGCAGGATTGCGCCTCGTGGTTGCCGGTTCATGGTCAATGCCTCCTGAAGTTGTCTCTTCAATTGCGCGTGCAATACGCGCGCTGCGTCGTCATCACGGTTATACGGGCGTCCTTTACGACAGATCCGGTCGTGGGCGCGCCCGCCGGGCGCGGCGTCATGTCCGGCATGACGTTCTTTCCGGTGTTCACCCAGCGTTTTAGTGTCATGGTGATGCTGTGGTTTCCGCGATTGACCTCCATGCGGAACGAATCCAGCGGCGTGACGACGCCGCCCACTCGCGTGAACGGCGGAGGCACCTTGTCGAAGACCAGGCTCAAATCCGTCGTCCCCCCGAAGGACTCCAGGCCCAGGTCGTCCAGCTTCCCGTCGCCATCGGCATCCTCGATCTTGCGCCAGATCGCGCCGTCGTTGGCAATGCCGTTATTATCGTGGTCCACTCCGTCGACATCGGCCGGGTCGTAAAGCGCCATGTTGCCGGTTTCATACTTGGCGTTTTCGTCGCCGCTGGGCAGCCAGTAATACGTCAGCTTGTCGCCCCAGATATAGCTTCCATCCGACTGCACGCCTTTGACGCGGCGAAATGCGATCTTGGCCAAGTCTGTCGACGTGCCGGACGGGTAGGTAAAATCGAGCACGGGGTCATTGATCGCGATCCAGCGGAAGCCCACCAGCAGCGTATCGATCTCGCTCTCGACCTGCCGGAGCTGGTTGGCCAGAGCGGTCTCAAAGGTCATGCTCTCCGACGATATGCGCACCATGGATACGAATGCGCCCACGGCGAAGACGAAGATCGTCATGCTGACCATGACTTCGAGCAGGGTGAATCCACGCGGCGTACGCTGGCGCATCGTCAAATTCTCCTGTCCGGGAAGATTACGGTAAACAGGTCCACGCGCTGCGCGCCCAGCACGCCGTTCCAATGCACGGTCACGACAACAGGCAATAGGTAGAATCCTTCGACCAGCGGGTTGTCGGTGGTATTGCCGTTGGCGTTGATATCCATTGGGAAAGGCGCCGGCGGCGCGGCTGGGTACGTATCGCGGTAATACGAATTGCCGTTGATGTCCGCTCCCAGGGTAAGCACGGATGGACTGACGCTATAATTGACGCCATAGTCGACTTCATTCGGCGACTCGTCCACGATCAGGGAGACCGTTCCCACGTAGTCGCGGCGTACAACGTCGGCTGATGATTCAAAAAGACCCGGCACCTTAAAGGATGCCGCCGGCATGGCAGCGGTATCGGTGGTTCCGATGAAAGGTTTGTATAAGTCGTAGATCTGGTCCAGTGAATTCCCACTGGCCACCAGACGGCGCAGTTCGTCGATCTTGGATACGGCCGCCTGCAATGCAAGGCGGCGCTCTTCGGTGAAACGCTCACCGTGAACGTGGCTCACATACATGCTGACCGTCGAACACAGCGCCACGGCCAGACAGGCCACCGCGCATACGCATTCGACCAGGGTAAATCCGCGCCGGTTTGATTGCATGTTCGCTCTCATCATCGTGGTCCTATTCCTCTGCGTGGTTCGCGTGGACGAAATTTCGGCAATCTTCTGGGTCTCTGTTTAAGCCGTACCTATTATATTTTATTGCCGATATTTCGGCAAGGGTCTGCCCGACATTCTTTGCACTTAGAGCATTCAAATCAAAACGTGCACTCCTGCACATCCCCCATTTCGACGTAAAAATACTTTGTTTCTTAACGACAAGATTTGGAAAAAAACGCACTCGTGCACGGGCTCTTCGTGTTGCTGTATGCTTTTCCTTAGAACTGGGTTTGCCACCACGTATCCCGTACAGTTAGATTTCAGGACACTCATCAGACAAGGACCCATCATGAACATCATCTGCTTCGGCGATTCGATCACGCAGGGCTCCAATTTTTGCGAAGGCGATAAGTGGCCCACGATTTTGCAGCATAAGTTAGACGCGCTGCGGCCCGGCGAGTTCAAAGTCTACAATCGCGGGATCGGCGGCAACACCACCTCCCAGGCGCTGCGGCGGATCAAGGAAGACGTCCTGCCGCTCTTGCCCGGCATGGTCCTGGTGGAGTTCGGCATCAACGACCGCGGCCACAAAGACTGGATTCAGGACCTGTGGGTCAGTCTCGCGGAATTCAAGCGCAACATGGCACTGATTGATGCGATCACAAAGCGCGAGCGGGGCCACTGCGTTTTCCTCGTGAACCATCCCCTGCGCAGTGAACCGAAATGGCCGGTCAACGACGATCTGTCGCGCGACCCATCCGCGGAACATCCATTCGATACCGCCATTCGCGACGTGGCCGCGAACTGCAAGTCGCCGTTGATCGACCTTCCGAAATTGCTGCACGCCCGGAAGATTCGCGTCGAAAACCTGCTGAGCGCCGACGGCTGCCACCTGTGCCCCGAGGGCAATCATCATTACGCCGCTGCCGTGCTGGAAGGCATTGTCCCGCTCTTGAAAAGTTTTTAAGTCATCAGGGCTGCGGCGATTGTATTTCCATCGCGCCGTTATTTATCGGCGGAGAAAACCAGCCGCATGCCCAACTCCGCACTCCAGGCATTGCCGGAGAGATGCCGGCGCGCGGCACTGCGGCAATCGACGGGACGGAATAAGTACGACCCGCCGCGCAGGACCCGTATCGCGTTACGCGGAACATCGGCCGGATCGAGAATGATCTGCGGGCCGCCGGCCTTGCGGTAGGGCTCGTAAACGTCTGAACACCACTGAAAGACATTGCCCGCCATATCGAGAATGCCGCTCCAACTCATGTTGCGGTAGGCGTCCACTGGCGAAGTGAACGCGAAGCCGTCGTCGAACTGAGAGTAACTCCAGTCGGGCGTGCAGAACTCGCGCAGGCGTTTGTCGCTGTGATTGCATAGTTTGCCGTCCCAGCGATTGCCCCACGGGTAAATGTTGTTCTCCGGCCCGCGCGCGGCGTACTCCCATTCGGCTTCGGTCGGCAGCCGCAATGGGCGGCGGGATTGCTGCTGCGCCCACGCCGCAAATTTCTCGCAGTCCCAGTAGCTGAGCATCACCGCGGGATGCGTGTCGTCCTGGGCGAAACCCGGCTTGCTCCAGCACGCACCCGGCGTGCGCTGCCAGCCGTTATTCTTCAGCGTAAACCCTTCGCCTTTGCGCTCGGCGGCGCTGACGTAGCTGGTCGCGCTCGCGAAGCGCCGGAACTGCGCGACGGTGACGGGAGTCCGGGCGATATAAAAGCGTTCGATGCTGACCTTATGCGCCGGCGTCTCGTCCAGATAGTCGTCCACCTTCGCGCCTGCCTTGTGGGCGAATTCGGTCAATACGTCCAGGCCGGTTCCCATCATGAACGAACCTGCGGGCACCAGCACCATCTCCATCCTCACGCCTTCGCCCAGGTCCAACACCGTTTCACGCGGCAATTCAACCTGGGGAATCGCGGCAATGATGCCGTGCGCCTTCTGTTCCGCCATGACAGGCCGCGAAGCGTCCGGCGCGGGGGCCGGCTTTTCAAAGCTCGCGGCGGAAGCGCGTTTTTGTTCCTCCACAATGCGTGCTTGTTCAGCCGCGCGCCTGGCCTCAGTTTGCGCGGCAAGGCGCGCTTGTTCGGCTTCGGCGGCGGCCTCGGAAGCGCGCTTTGCTTCGGCCAGCTTGTCGAGATTCGCCTTGGCTTCGAGAGCCTGCTGCGCCGCTGCCTTGGCATCAGCCAGGCGCTGCGCTTCGGCTTGCTCCTTCTCCTTAGCGACAGCCATGGCCGCAAGGCGCTCGCGCTCGGTCTTCATTTTTGTTTCCGCAGCCTGTTCAAAATTGGCCGGGATCTCCGTCGCGCGCAGTTCCTCTCGCGCCTTGGGCTCGCCTAGCGCCTTGTCATTCCCCTCTTGGGCCGGCTGCGCAAATTGCGAGTCCGGGGTTGCTGGCGCGGGGGCCGGAACCGATTTTTTCTCCTCGGGCTCGGAGGCCTGCGGAACAACCGCCGGCGCCGTCTCGGCCACAGGTTCAACGAGCGGCGCCGCAGGCGTTACGGCGGGAGCGTTCAGCGCGGTTTGGAATGGCAGTTTCTTCAGGTAGCCCATCTGCCACGCGACAGCGCTGAGCGCGGCAATAAGTAGCACGGCTGCGGCCAGCAGTGGCACGAGGCGATTCCCGCGCGGAGGAACTGCGCCCGTCTTCGCCGTTTCCGCCTGAACCTGCGTGGGGTCCACCCATTCAGCGGCCGCTTGTGGCGCGGGAACCGGCGCGTCTTCCTTCTTCGGTGGCTCTGACGCTGTTTCGTCCTTGGGTGGCGAAACCGGCGCCGCCTGCACCGGGGACGAGACATCCTTTACCTTGAGCAGATCGGCGATCAAGTCGTCGGTCGGAACCAATGTTTCGTTCAATGCGTCGACGTTGGCTTTGATGAGGGTCGGAGCGCCCTCCACCGCCCTCGGGCCGGAGGCGGGTGCGGGCACGGGCTCAGGCTGAACGGGAGCGTTCAGTTCAGATGAGGGCTCTTTATCCACGGCTTGCACCAGCGCGGCGATATCGGCGATCGCCTGATTCTGGCCTTCGAGCGCATCATTGATCTTCGCGCGCGCGATCCTCAGGGCCGCCGCCAATACGGCTGCATCGGAAAAACGAGCCGAGGGGCTCTTGCTTAAACAAATCTCGATCAGCTTTCCCGTGGCGCGCGAGACATCCGGACGCCACGTGCGGATGTCGGCGGCCTCCTGCGACACCGTGGAGGACAGGACGCTGTCCAGGTTGAGCCCGCCGAAGGGCGGCTGTCCGACCAATAACGCATAAAGCGTGGCGCCAAGCGAAAAGACATCGCACGTTTTGCCCAGGTCCCGCGCGCCAATCGCCTGCTCCGGCGACAAGAATCCCGGCGTTCCACTTTCCGCTGCCGTGCCTTCAAGAATGCGTCCGGAGCTTTCACTATGCGCCAGCCCCAAATCGGCCAGTTTCGCCGATGTAAAATCGGGCTCATCGTTTTCGAAGGGAATCATGACAGCGGACGGCCGCACGTCGCGGTGCAATTGGTTCAGGCCATGCGCGGCCGCCAGGCCCTCCGCCGCCGCGATGCAGACATCCAGCGCGGTGGCCTCCGTCATTCCGGGCTTCAAACGTTCTCTCAGGTGGTCGACGTAAGCCTGGGCTGATTTTCCGGCCACGTAGCCCATCACGGCAAAAAATAAATTCCCGTTCGTTCCCGCATCAAGGACCTCGACGACACGCGGAGACTTGACTGCCTTGGCAGCATTGACATCCGCCATGAACTGCTGGAAACGTTCGGTCGCGTTTCCTGCTACGACGGCGCAGACCTTAACGGCGACGTGACGATTCAAGGTGGGGCTCAGGCCGCGATAAACGGACCCGTTCACGCCCGCGCCGATTCTTGCAAGCAAGGTGATTCCGCCCAGCACCGGCTGGCTCTTGCCGCCCGCGTCGACGCGCGGCAGGCCTTGCAATAAAGGATCGCTGGACAGGTCCTGCGCTTCGTCGGCCATAGGGCTCCCTTGCGTTTTACCAAAGACACATTGTGCATAATACTGATGCGCTCGTCCGTCAAATACAAAGAAGGAAATTCATGAGCGAATTTCATCCGCCAGTTGCGTGGCTGCCGCGCCTCCTTTTATATAGGTGAAGAACACACGGCTCAGCGTATGATCGGCGCGAGCAAACGAGGAATGGCCATGGCCAGTGATTTGGTTGGAAAGACGCTTGGCGATTTCCAGCTTGAAGAGCTTGTGGGCAAGGGCAGCATGGCGAAAGTTTACGCTGCGCGCCAGATTTCCCTGCGCCGCCCCGTTGCTCTGAAGATTCTTGAAGAAGGCATCTTCACCCCGCACGACAACATCAAGCGTTTCCTGCGCGAAGCGGAAGCCATGGCGCGGCTGGAGCATCCGCATATCGTGCCCGTCTATGCCGCGGGCGAAGAATTGCCATATTACTATTTCGCCATGCGCCTCATCCGCGAAGGCAGCCTGTCGGACGCCATGCGCAAAGGCATGCAGCGCGCCAAAGGCGTGCGCTGGGCGTACGAAATCTGCCAGGCCCTGGCCTTTGCCCACGGCGCAGGCGTGGTTCACCGCGATCTGAAACCCAGCAACGTGCTGATCCAGGATGGCATCGCCATGCTGGCGGACTTC
>JADMIO010835410.1_pt1 | contig 25660 bp, 23 predicted proteins | sample 8958161 | NCBI WGS metagenome assembly JADMIO01 (sample SAMN16585339, study PRJNA669376) | soil metagenome | isolation source: Crop rotation soil | place: USA: Cullars Rotation, Alabama | collected 2011 | reverse complement strand
CTTTCCCCGGCGCGCGAACGCGGCGCCCCCCGCGCGGCCAACGCGTCCGCCGCTGCCGCCCAGCCGCGTGCGGGACGGCATCCGCAATCTCCGGGGTCCGCCGGCCGACGTGCCCAGTCCGCTGAGAATCCGGCGGCCGACCCCTCATCCCGCCACTCCAAGAAGCAGGCGGACGCGACCGCGCGCCGCCACGCCCGCAGCGAGCAGGCGAAGCGCACGGCGATCGAGCGCCTCGAAGCGCAGATTGCCGACGCCGAGCAAGCCCTTCGCGACGTCGAGCAAACGATGTCCGCGCCCGGCTTCTACGACGACCGCACCGCCGCGCAGCCCATCGTCGATCGTCATCACTCGTTGATGTGGCAGGTCGGTGACTTGATGCGGCAGTGGGAAGAACTGCAGGGGACGAACGACCCTGCCCCCACCGGCGATCCGCAGTAAGGACCGCGAGAAAACTCGCCCGGTCGGATCCCCGCGGCCACAATGCGAACCTGATCCTTCCGCAGCCGCCATGACCGCGTACCTTTTGGAGCGACGCGGTGGTGCACGGCAGGACTCCTCGCCTACGGCGGTACTGGTGAATTTTGTCTGGCACGATCGATACTTCGGCGGACGATCCCTCTACCGTGTGCGCGGCGCTTTTCCGGGGACTCACACCCACACTCGCAGGCTCCGTAGAGCTTCTCGCGCGCGCCACGCCCCCCGAGACGGTCCGGCGGCCGGCCGTTTCTTACGCCGATCGTCGGTCAAGACGCGGCGAGCTTACCGATCTGTCCGAGCAACGGCGGATCTCGGCCGCCGGCAGGGGGCCCCGCCGATCGAGATCGTTACTCGATCACAATTCCGTCACTCGGTGACGAAATGCCGACCCCAATCGCCCCCCGCGCCCGACTTTTCCTGGTGGAGGTTGCCCGATTCAGACCGGGCACAGCCCTTGCCTCCTCCACGCGTGAGTGACGCGCAAGGACGGAGACACCACCCCGGCGACATCGACGCGTGCCCGGCGCACAGGGGCGGCGAGCGCCCGGCCTGGCTCCGCCCACCCCGATCGCTTCTTCCGCCACATCGTGAACGGCATGCGCAACGGCGTCATCGCCGTGCGCCGCAACGGTTCGATGGTGCTGATGAATGACGAGGCCTATCGCATTCTCGGGATCACGCGGCGCGATGCGCACGCGGAGGCGGCGTTCACCGAGGTGCTGCGGGAGCGTCCCGACGCCGTGCGGCTGCTTGCCAGCGCGTTCGAGCGCGGTCATCTCCCGAATCGCGCCGAGCTGCGGCTGAAGGAGCTGGATCGCGTAATCGGCTACACCCTGTCGCAGGTGCGCGACGACTTCGGCGAAGTGCTCGGCGCGGCGATGTTCTTCAAGGACCTCACGCACGTCGAACAGCTGGAGGAACGGGAACGGCTCCGCGATCGGCTCGCGTCACTCGGGGAAATGGCCGCCGGCCTCGCCCACGAGCTGAAGAACCCGCTCGCGGGCATCGAAGTGACGGCCGGACTGCTGAGACGTCTGGTGCCGGACTCGAAGGATGCGCAGTCGCTGCTCACGGATCTCATGAGCGAGGCGAAGCTCGCGAACACCATCGTGGTGGAGATGCTCGAGTTCGTCCGGCCGATCCGTCTGCGTGTCGCCCACATGCCGCTCACGGAAGTACTGCATCAGGCGATCACGCTGGCCGAAACCAAGGCGTCGCGCGGTGAGATCACCACCACCGTGCGGCTCTCGCCGGATTTGCCCGACATCATCGGCGATCCCTATCAGCTCGCACAGGTCTTCACCAACCTCGTCCTCAACGCGTTCGAAGCGATGGACGGCCACGGCGCGATCACGATCAGCGCCTCGGTGGAGACCCTGTACGGGGATCCTGGAACGGACGCGGGATCAGGCGCCCCCACGACGATTGTCGTCGTCGACGTGGACGATACGGGACCGGGCGTGCCCGAAGAAATGCGCGATCGCATCTTCGATCCGTTCTTCACCACCAAGCCCCAGGGCTCCGGCCTCGGACTGGCGATTGTCAGGAAAATCGTCGACGCCCACGACGGACGCATCGACATCCGCAGCAGCGTTGGGGGCGGCACGCGGTTCCGCATCACACTGCCCGTTACCGCACGGTGAACTGATTTCAGGTTGCGAGGAAGAGAAACATGGGTCGCATTCTCATCGCCGACGATCACGATGCCCTTCGACGTGGACTGGCGCGCGGACTGACCGACGCCGGCCACGATGTCGAAGAGGCCGCCAACGGAAACATCGCGATCGAGCGGCTCACCGAGGGGCCTTTCGACATCATCTTGAGCGACCTCAGGATGGGGGGCAGCGACGGGCTCGACGTGCTGCGGACCGCCAAGTCGCTGCATCCGACGACGGCGGTGATTCTGATGACCGCGTTCGGCTCGGTGACCACGGCCGTCGACGCGATGAAGATCGGCGCCTTCGACTACGTCCAGAAGCCCTTCGAGATCGAGGAGATGGAAGTCAAGATCGAGAAGGCGCTCGAGGTGCAGCGCCTGCGCAACGAGCTCGACTACCTCCGCCACACGCAGCAGGACATCTACGCCTTCGACAAGATTGTCGGCACGAGCGCGGCGCTGGCGCGCGTGCTCGACATCGTCCGGAAAGTCGCCAAGAGCCACACGACGGTGCTCATACAAGGGGAGACCGGCACCGGCAAGGAGCTCATCGCCGGCGCCATCCACCACAATTCGCTGCGCACGTCGCGCAATTTCGTGAAGGTCAATTGCGCGGCGCTGCAGGACAACCTGCTCGAATCCGAGCTCTTCGGCCACGAGAAAGGCGCGTTCACCGGCGCAGACAAGCAGCGGATCGGCCGCTTCGAGCAGGCCGACGGCGGGACGTTGTTTCTCGACGAAATCGGCGACATGAGCCCGAGCACACAAGCCAAGATCCTCCGCGTGCTCCAGGAGCACGAGTTCGAGCGGCTCGGCGGCACGCGCACGATGAAGGTCGACGCCCGCGTGATGGCCGCGACCAACCGCGATCTCGCGGCCATGGTGCAGGCCGGGCGGTTCCGTGAGGATCTCTTCTATCGTCTGAATGTCGTCTCCATCGAGATGCCGCCGCTGCGCGAGCGCAAGGACGACATCGTGCCGCTGGCCAACGCCTTCATCCGCAAGTTCGCCGCCGAGCTGAAGAAGAAAATCGACGGCCTCGATGCCGACGCGCAGAAGCTGCTGCTGCGATACAACTGGCCGGGAAACATCCGCGAGCTCGAGAACACGATCGAGCGCGCGATGTTGATGGCCGAAGGCCACGCAATCGCAGGCGGCGATCTGCAGCTGGGCGAGGTCATGATGGCCGGCGGCTCGCGCGAACAGAGCTCAATCGTGAAGATTCCGCCCGCGGGCATCCCGCTCGACGACGTCGAACGCCTCGCGCTGATCGAGGCGCTGAAGATGTCGAACTGGGTGCAGAAGGATGCCGCCGAGCTGCTGTCGATCAGCCCTCGCGTCATCAACTACAAGATCAAGGTGCTGGGGATCCAGTTCCCGAACGGACGCCGGGCCGCCCCGCTGGTCCTGACCTCCAGCGAAGCCTGAGATCCTGTTCCTGGCGCATGTGCCGCTGAGGTGAGCGAGCCGCCGCTCGCCTGCGCCTCGCCCTTAGCGCCATCCGCCGCCTTTCCCACCCCCCACCTGGACGAGCGGCCCGGATCGCCATGCACCTCGTGCGCGCGCGTGGTGGAGGAGATTCCACCACCGCTGCTATCCACCGCCCGAAGGTGGACAATAACTGCATGTCCGAGTTCCTGCCCCGCATCAGAGCCGCGATCGACACGCTGGAAGCCATCGTCGCCGACCGGGGGCTCATAGGCGAGCTCTCCAGCGAGGAGCGGCGACGGTTGATCCACGCCGCCGCGTTGGTGATCAATCCCGATACGTTCGCCAGGCGCCGCATGGTCAAGGCAATCGCCAAGCGCCAGCGGGCGGAACGTGCCAAGCGCGACGATGCGGTGCTGGCCGGAACGGGCATCCGGAGGCTGCGGCGGCGGCCGGCGGTCACCACGCCCAACGTGTTCCCGCCATCGAGGATCCTCCAAGACGAGATCGACGACGAGCAACACGATCGTGATGCCGTCGAGCCGCAGCACTGCTACATCTGCAAGCAGCCCTATGCGGCCGTGCACCATTTCTACGACCGTCTGTGTCCCGCGTGCGGCGACTTCAATTTCGCGAAGCGGACCGAGCTGGCGGATCTCCGCGGATCCGTGGCGCTGCTCACAGGCGGCCGCGTGAAGATCGGCTACCAGGCGGGGCTGAAGCTGCTGCGGTCGGGCGCCCATCTGATCGTGACCACGCGCTTTCCGCGCAACGCCGCGACGCGCTATGCCGGCGAACCGGACTTCGGCGACTGGAAGGACCGGCTGGAGATTCACGGGCTGGATTTGCGTCATCTTCCAAGCGTCGAGGCGTTCTGCCGCGAGCTCGTCGCGACGCGATCGCGGCTCGACTTCGTCATCAACAACGCGTGCCAGACCGTGAGGCGACCGCCGTCTTTCTATGCGCACATGATGGACGAGGAGCGCAGCGCGCGACGTGGCATGCCGGCTGCGGCACGCCATCTGCTGGATCGCGCCGACGAGAGCGCTGCCGGACTCGCGCGCCGCCGCTCCGAAGCCTCCGGCGTGGCAAGGGCGGCCGAGCTGTCACAACTCGCGCTGCTGCCCGAGGACGAGCCCGGCCAGGACGACCTGTTTCCCGAAGGTCGCCTCGATCTGGACTTGCAGCAGGTGGACCTGCGAGGGCGGAATTCGTGGCGGCTGCTGCTCGATGAAGTCTCGTCGGTCGAGCTGCTCGAGGTGCAGATGGTCAACGCCATCGCGCCGTTCATCATCAACGCCCGCCTGAAGGCCCTCATGTTGCGGACGCCGAACCGGGACAAGCACATTGTCAATGTGTCGGCGGTGGAAGGGCAGTTCTATCGGAACTTCAAGACGACCCGCCATCCCCACACGAACATGGCGAAAGCTGCATTGAACATGATGACGCGGACATCGGCCACCGACTACCAGAGTGACGGCATCCACATGAACAGCGTCGACACCGGATGGGTGACCGACGAAGATGCCGATGAGATTGCCGCCAGGAAGACGCGCGATCATCGATTTCATCCACCGCTCGACGCCGTGGACGGCGCCGCACGGATCGTGGACCCCATCGTGAGCGGGATCAACAGCGGCACGCACGTCTGGGGACAGTTCCTGAAGGACTACCGGCCGACGCCTTGGTGACGGCGGGCGGCGCCGCCGAGCGGGCTCCCGGAATCGTGCGAGCGGACGGCCGGCGGCGAGAAAAAGGCGGAGCGAAAAAGGCCGTCCGCGAGCCTCGCGGCCGTGCAGGCGGCGACCGCGCCTGCGATCCCCAGCAGGTGAACGGAGAAACGCCCCTCGTGATATAAACCGCGGGCGACGAGCGCACCCGCGCATCCCGACAGGAAGAACAGGACCAGCGGCAGCGGCAGGTCCCGCACGAGTGGAACGCACGCGAGCGCCGCGACGCTGGCGATCGCGGCCACGAGCAGCGGCAAGGCGTGCAGCGCGAAGCGAGGCGGATCGCTCGACGTCACCACAATCATCACGCCGCCGGCCATGCGCGCGAGGACCGCAGAAAGAGACGCACCCGGCTGCCAGTTGCTGAGCGCGTCACGCTGGGTGCCGTAGAACACGCTGAACACCCCGGTGTAGTACCAGGTGCGCCACGCAAACAGCAGCAGGCCCACGCCGACCGCACCGGCCACCGTCGCCACCAGTCGCCACGATATTGACCGGCAGGTGTTCAGCCGGAAGGCCTCGTTCGCGCGCACGTCGAGCGGAAGAGCAAAGACGGCGACGGCGAGCGCCATCGGCAGGTTGTTCAGCCGCGTGTAGAACGCGAGCACCGCAAGCAACCCCGACGCCGCGAGCGCTCCTGTTGCCCCGGCACGGGCGTGCATGGCGCACAGCGCGGCGAGGTACAGGAAGCCGGCCGACGACTGCTCGGACATGCCGAACCCGACCCACTCCAGGTTCGGGCCCAGCAGCATCATCCACAGCGTCAGCGCGGATGCAGCCAGGCCCCATCTGAAACCCGCGAAGGCGCGCGTCGCCGTAAAGGCGAACAGCGCAGCGACGATGGTGCATGCCGCGTCCCAATAGGCCTGGCCGACGCTCGAGTCGCCAAACGCGAGGTGAAGAGCGCCGACGATCCAGCGATAGAGCGGCTGCTTCCAGAACGTGGCCTCGCCGCCTTCCAGCCAATACCCCTGCAGGAATATGCGGTAGGCATACCGTTGGAACGACCAGTTGTCGACGCCGACGAAATACGACGTCCAGCGCCCAATCTGATGCAGGTTGACGGCAACCACGAACGCCAGCCACGGCGCACCCACGAGAAGGAATGCGCCACGCGCATTCCTCAGCCGCGCGGGTATGGGGACGGCGAGGGCGCCTGCAATAGCCGCCGCGGCGAACCAGCGGGCGGCGGGTCCGAATGCAGAGACCGCGAGAGCGACTCCAAGCAGGCCCGCAGCCACCCACGCGAGCACAATCCTGTCGTGCACGGAGCCCATCCACGCACCGATCCAGATCGTGAGCAGGAGGATTGGAAGCGCGGAGATCACGAGCGAGAGCACGGGTCTCACGGCGCGATCGACGCGAGACGAGGGGCGCATCGTGGCTTGTGGGAATCCGATGGTCCCCAGCGGCGTGTCGTTCCATCGAGGGACGAGCCGCCACTGCTTTGCCGCCAGCACCGTGTCGATGCCGACGAAGTGCCTGCCGGGTGAGAGCGCGGCGGCAGAGTGCGACGCGGCATCCGACGGGCTCGTCTTGCCGTCGATCGTCATCACCGTGCCCATGGCGGCATCACTCAGGAGCTCCAGATCGCCGCGCCTGTCGACGTCGAGGAATCCCGATATCGTCACCCGGACCGGCAACTGGCCTGGATAGTATCCGTTCGCCGAGGTCGACTCGTCGGGCGGCGGGAGGTTGAAGAACCACACGGGAAACTCCTTCGGTTCCGTGTAGCTTCGGGTCATGACCGCTGAACACGTGGGATCGGGAGACTGCCAATCCGCGCGCACGTCCCAGGAGTGCAGCCTCCCGGTGCTGTCACGAACCATCGGACGCGGCGAATCGAACGCCACGCACCAGCCGCTCTGAACCATCAACAATGACGCGGTCTTCGCGACGAGCAACGCGACAATCAGCGTGCGGGCAAGGGGACGTGAAAGAAAAGACGGAAACAGCCAGCACAGGGCGGGAAACACGACGCCGATGGCGACGGCCTCGAGCGTGCCATCGAGCGGAATGCCGTCGGCCATGCCGGCCAGCCGGCTTGGCCAGAGCAACGCGATCAGCGCGAGCACGCCCCAGGTCCACATGACGATCGAGAATCTTATGCCGGAGAGCACGGGAACCGCCGCACGGAATCGAGTGGCGCCGCGCAGGCACCAACGCGGCGCGCTGGCGGTGCCAGCGGTTCGAGCGATCACCCGCGGTGGCGCGGCGCGGTTTCAACGCGGCGCGGTTTCCACGCGGCGCCGTTTCCAACGCGGCGCGGTTTTCCACGCGGCGCGGTTTCCCAGGCGGCGCGGTTTTTCACGCGGCGCCGTTTCCAACGCGGCGCGGTTTTCCCACGCGGCGCGGTTTTTCGCGCGGCGCGGTTTTTCACGCGGCGCCGTTTCCAACGCGGCGCGGTTTTCAACCCGGTGGGGTTTCCCACGCGGCGCGGTTTTCGACGCGGCGGGGTTTTCCACGCGGCGGGGTTTTCCACGCGGCGCGGTTTCCACGCGGCGCGGTTTCCCACGCGGCGGGGTTTTCAACGCAGTGGGGGGTGCCTCCTGGGGTTGCAGGGCGGGTGGACTGCCGCGCGACGCCCCCCCAGGCGCTCTCGGGCGCAGTGATTCCGCAGCGTATTTCGAGTGGTTCCTAGGACCCGGACGTCCTGGCGCGGGGATGCGACTTGCGATAGACGTCGACGAGCTGCGCAGCGTTGACGTGCGTGTAGCGCTGCGTGGTGCTGAGCCGGGCGTGTCCAAGCAGCTCCTGGATCGATCGCAGATCCGCGCCGCGCTGCAGCAGATGCGTGGCGAAGGAGTGGCGCAGCGCATGCGGGCTGATGCCGAGGCGCGTGCTCGTCGCCGCGACGTGGTGACGGACGAGCCGATCGACGCTCCGCGCGGTGAGGCGCGTGCCGCGGTAGTTCACGAAGAGCGGGTGCCGGGACCGACGATCCGGACGGAGCCCGGCGCGGCCGTGCTCCGCGCGATCTCCTCGCGCGCGCGCCGCGGGCGGCGGGACGCCGGCGACCAGCGTCTCACGATCGCTCAAATACGCGCGGATCGCGGAGGCCGCGCTCGCGTTGAACGGCACCAGCCTCGGCTTTCCGCCTTTGCCGAGCACGCGCACCATTCGCGCGCTCAGGTTCACATCGTCGAGATCGAGCCCGACGAGCTCGCTGAGACGAAGACCCGAGGCATAGAACATCTCGAGGATGGCCCGGTCGCGTCGGCTGAGCGGATCGTCGGCCGGTATCGCCAGCAGCGCCGTCATTTCGAGTTCCGACAGGTGCGCGGGCATTCTCACCTCGCGCTTCGGCGTGGGGACCAGCGCGCCCGGATCGTTGTCGATGATGCCCTCGCGCCGCAGATAGCGCAGGAAGGTGCGCGCCGCCGACAGCTTGCGCGCCGCCGTCGCGCGCGACTGGCCCAGCGCGTGCAGCTGCGCGAGAAAACTCCTGACCGCCGCGCGGTCCAGGGCGGCCGACTCCAGCTCGGTGCGCTTCACCCCGCGCTCGCGCGCCACGTGGCCGACAAACTGTGCGATATCGCTCTCGTAGGCACGCACCGTGTGCGGTGACGCATTGCGGTTGAGCCGCAGATACTCGAGGAATTCCTTGATGTGCGCCGTCATCGATCGCGGCCGGCCGCCACGGTGTCTTCCGTCCCGCGCGCCGCGGCGGCAGCGTCGGCGGCTTCTGGTGCATCCGCCGCGGCGGCCATCCGCCGGACGAGATCGCGATCCGTCATCCAGCGATCCAGATCCTGCAGCGCCCGGCGCGACAACGCCAGCTTGCGCTCCGCCTTGCCGCGCGGGGCATGCTCGAGCGGCTGCATGATCCCGAACGTGATGTTCGACGGTTCGTAGTGGCGTGGATCGGCATGCGACGCGTAGTAGGCCAGCGCGCCAATCGCCGTCGTGCGAGGTGGGGCCGACGTGGCCGTCCCACGCACCAGCGCCACGGCGTTGAGACCGGCGAGCAGCCCTGACGCCGCCGATTCGACGTAGCCTTCCACTCCCGACATCTGGCCCGCGAAAAACAGGGTGGGGCGTCGCCGCACTTGCCACGTTTCGGCGAGCACCTCGGGTCCGTTCACATACGTGTTGCGATGGACCATGCCGTAGCGCACGAACTCCGCGCGCTCCAGGCCGGGGATGAGACGAAGCACTCGCGACTGCTCACCCCACTTGAGCTGCGTTTGAAATCCAACGAGGCTGAAATGATCGCCGGCCAGCGTGTCCTGCCGCAATTGCACCACGGCATACGGCGTCGCGCCGGTTCGAGGATCGACCAGCCCCACGGGCTTCATGGGGCCGAACCGCAACGTGTCGCGACCGCGATGCGCCATCACCTCGATCGGCAGACAGCCTTCGAAAAACCGCTCGTTGTCGAAGTCGTGCACGGTTGCCGATTCGGCGCCGACAACGGCGTCGTAGAACCGCTCGTACTCCGCACGCGTCATCGGGCAGTTCAGGTAATCCCCCTGCCCATCGTCGACACCGCAGGCGCCGGCGAGGGCGGACGTGGCTTCGGGCCCGAGACTGCGATCCCAACGGGATGCGCGAAAGACCTTCCCGCGATCGATCGACTCGGCGAGCACGATCGGGCTGATGGCATCGTAGAAGTACAGGTGCTCCTGCCCGACGAGCGAGGCGATGTCTTGCGAGAGCGCGGCCGACGTGAGAGGCCCGGTCGCGACGATGACGGGCTGGAGCTGGCTGGACTCGGGGATCACCGTGACTTCCTGGCGCAGGAGGGTCACGAGAGGGTGCGCCGTGAGCTCGCTGCTGACCTGTTCGGCGAAGCGCTCGCGATCGACGGCAAGGGCGGCGCCGGCCGGGACCCGGCTCGATTCGGCGGCTCGCATCACCAGCGAGCCGAGCCGACGCATTTCTTCCTTCAGGAGGCCGACCGCGTTGTCGAGTTTGTCGCCGCGGAACGAGTTGCTGCAGACGAGCTCGGCGAGTCGATCGGTCTTGTGGACCGCCGTCCGGTGGACCGGACGCATCTCGTGCAAGATCACCGGCACGCCGCGCGACGCCACCTGCCACGCGGCCTCCGATCCGGCAAGCCCGCCGCCAACGATCCGGACGTGCATCAGGTGGCGTGTTCCTTAGAAAGTTCCAGTGGGTCGAAGGTCGTGGACGATGCGGCGACGCGGACTGCCTTCTCAGAAGCGCGACGAGCCCCAAGATCCCGCTCGGCGGCCGGAGGTTCCGGCTCCTGACCTCTCCGCTCCGGGCCTTCAACCGAGCCGGCGTTTTCAGCGGCCATCAGTGGGTGATCTTCGGGCTCGCCAATTTTCGTGACACGCGCTTGGGCTTCATCGGCGCGGGCAGGCCCGCGCCGACCAGGGCCGCGGCGTGGGACGCACGCCGTTTGGGCTTTTCGGCGGCGGCTGCGCGGCCGCGGCGGCCGGGCCGTGGGGGCGCGCCGCGTCTCGCCTCGAGCAAGCCTCGGGCATCGTCGAGCGACACGGTCGCAGGGTCCGCGCCGCGCGGGATCGAGGCATTCGTCTCACCGTCGGTCACGTAGGGACCGTACCGGCCCTCGAGCACTTGAAGCGGCGCGCCGCCGTCGGTTGCCTCTATCCGGCGGATGACGCGTTTGGCCGCCTGGCGTCGGCCGGCTTTCTTGGGTTCGGCAAACAAGGCCAGGGCGCGATCGAGGCCGATGGTGAACAGGTCGTCTTCGGCCGCCAGGGATCGATAGTCGTCGCCGTGCTTCACGTACGGCCCGAAGCGGCCGAGGCCCGCGACCACCGGTTGTCCCGATTCCGGGTGCAGACCCAGCTCTCGCGGCAGATCGAGCAGCTTCAGCGCGTCCTCGAGGGTGACCGTGGATTCGGTCAGGCTTCCTGTCAACGACGCGCGCTTCGGCTTTTCGGGCTTCTCTTTCGCGACTCTAGCGGCGCCCTTCTCTTTGGCCGCTTTCGCGGCGCCCTTTGCTGATTTCTCGACGGTCTGCTCTGGGGTTTCGCCGAGCTGCACATACGCGCCGAAGCGTCCGTTGATCGCATACACGTTCATGCCCGTCTTCGGATCGACGCCGAGCACGCGCGGACCTTCAGCCTTCGCGCGGATCAAGGCGAGCGCCTTCTCGACCGTGAGGTCGGCCGGCGGCAGCGCCGGCGGCAGCGACGCCGTTCGCCCGGGCCCGCCCTCGCCCTGCTGCAGGAACGGCCCGTATCGTCCGATGCGTACGCGAATCGGCTCGCCCGACTCTGGGTCGACGCCCACGTCGATGAGCGGATAATCGGCGCGCTCTTCGGCCTGCTTGACCGCTTCTTCGAGGCCACGGTGATGCGCGTCACCGCGGTAAAACTGCTGGATGAAGTCGAGCCAGTCGCGCTCCCCCCGCGAGATCTGGTCGAGGTCTTCTTCCATCTCGGCCGTGAACGCAACGTCCACCAGATCGCCGAAGTGTCCACGCAACAGACGCGTGACCGCGAACGCGGTGAAGCTCGGCACGAGCGCCTTGCCCTGACGGAACACGTAGCCGCGGCGCTCGATGGTGCCAATCGTCGCCGCGTACGTCGAGGGCCGCCCGATGCCGAGCCGCTCGAGCTCCTTGATGAGCGAGGCTTCGGTGTAGCGGGCGGGCGGCGCGGTATCGTGGCGTTTGGGATCGAGCGCCACGGCACACACGCGCGACGCCGGATCGCGCTCGACGCGCTCGCCGACGGTCAGCTTCGGCAGCACCGTTTCCTGCTCTTCGAGCTCCGCCGCCGGATCGTCGCTGCCTTCGACGTAGGCGCGCCGGAAGCCCGCGAACTCGATCGCCTTCCCCGACGTGGTGAACACGGCGGGCTCGCCGTTGATGCCCGTGCCCGTGATTTCGACGCTCGTGCGCAGCACCCGCGCATCAACCATCTGCGAGGCCATCGTGCGCTTCCAGATCAACTCGTAAAGGCGCAGGTCGCTGCGATCCAGCGTGCCGTCCATCGATGCCGGCGTGCCGGCAAAATTCGACGGCCGGATGGCTTCGTGCGCCTCCTGCGCGTTCTTGACCTTCGTCTGGTAGCGGCGCGGGCCGGCGTAGAACTCGGCGCCGAACATGTCGCGGATCGCTGCGGCCGATTCCCCGAGCGCCTTCTCGCTGAGCGTCGTGGAATCGGTGCGGTGATAGGAGATGTGACCATCCTGGAAGAGCCGCTGCGCAGCCTGCATCGTCCGCTCGGTGGAGTACCCGAGCTTGCGACTGGCTTCCTGCGTGAGCGTGGACGTCGTGAACGGCGGCGCGGGGCGCTCCACGCCCGGCTTCTCATCGACGGCGGTCACGGTCCAGGGCAGATGCTGCCACAAGGCGTCGACCAGCGCCCGGCCGTCGTCCTCGGACAACACGCGGACGTTGCGTCCGGTCAACACGCCTTGCGCGTCGAAATCCTTCCCCGTCGCGACGCGTTCGGCGCCCAGGCGGGCGAGCGTGGCGGTGAACGGCCGGCCCTCGCCGGACAGCCGCGCCTCGAGATCCCAGTAGGTTGCCGGCCGGAACGCGAGACGCTCCTCCTCGCGGTCGACGATCAAGCGGACGGCGACGCTCTGCACACGGCCGGCGCTCAGCCCTGTCTGCACCTTCTTCCACAGCACCGGAGAGATCGTGTAGCCGTACAAGCGATCGAGAATGCGGCGGCTCTCCTGCGCGCGGACGAGGCTCTCGTTCACATCCTGCGCATCCCTCACGGCTTCCAGGATCGCTTCTTCCGTGATCTCGTGAAAGACGATGCGCTTGACGGGAACCTTTGGCTTGAGCACTTCCCGCAGGTGCCAGCTGATCGACTCGCCTTCGCGATCGGGGTCGGTCGCGAGGAAGACCTGCGTGGCGCCCTTCAACGCCGCCCGCAGCGCCTGCACGTACTTCTTCTTGTCGTTCGGGACGACGTAGTACGGCGTGAAATCGCCGTCGGTGTCGACGCCAAGTCGGCCCCATTTCATCCTGCGGATTTCGTCGGGGATCTCATCGGCCGATTCCGGCAGGTCTCGGACATGGCCGTAACTGGCCAGCACCTCGTACCCGCCCTTCAAAATCCGTTCGATCGTGCGAGCCTTTGCGGGCGACTCGACAATCACCAGTGTTTTCGCCATTCCTGTTCACCCTAACACGATCTGTCAACCCGCACGAATCGGCCACCCCCAATCCGGGCGATTGTTCCGTGCAATTCCAGCTCGAACAAACGGGGCAACAAGCGCGCGGTCGTCAGCCCCGATCGCTCGGCAATCTCGTCCAAATCGCAGGCTTCGCCCGCCGTCAGGCACGCGAGCACCGGGTCCGTCGCAGGGCGTGCGGCCGGCGCCGCGTCGGCACGCGCCGACCCAAACCCGACGCCGTACACCATTTCGAGAATATCGTCCGCGTTCTCGACAATCGTGGCGCCGTCGCGCAACAGCGCGTGGCCGCCGCGGTTGCGTCCGCCGATCACGTGGCCCGGTACCGCGAGCACATCCCGTCCCTGCTCCAGCGCGCATCGCGCGGTAATGAGCGATCCGCTGCGCTCGCCCGCTTCCACGATGACGGTCGCGCGCGAGAGGCCGCTGATCAGCCGATTGCGCTGGGGAAAAAAATGCGGCAGCGGCCTGGTGCCTGGCGCGAGCTCGCTCACGATGAGACCGCGCGGCTCAATCGCGCGCGCCAGCGCGCCATGCTCGGGGGGATACACGATGTCGGCGCCGCAGCCGAGCACCGCGATGGTCGTGCCGCCGGCGGCGACCGCGCCGCGGTGCGCGGCCGAATCCACGCCTCTCGCGAGGCCGCTGACGACGGCCACGCCGCGCGCCGCGAGCTCGTGACCGAGCTGGTCCGCGACCGCGAGCGCATAGGGCGACGCGGCTCGCGACCCGACGATGGCGACGGCCGGCAGACTGAGCGCCGCCACCGATCCGCGCGTCCACAGCACTGCCGGCGGATCCACGATCGCCGCAAGCGACGGTGGGTAGCGCGCGTCGTCCCACGCGATCGGATCGAGACCACGCTCAACACCTCTGTCCAGCGCCGCGGCCGCGCGGCCCAGAAGATCGGACGCCTTCTCGGGCTGATCCGGCCATCGCTCGCGCACGATGCGATTGAAAGCGGTCGCGGGAGGATCGCCAGCGCGAAGCCTCGCGCCGACATCGCGCCATGTGTGAACGGGAAGCAGAGACAGCGCGACGAATGCGGGATCGAGCATCACAGGCGCCTCACTCGGCGGCTCGACGCTCGGGTCGCAGACCGCCGCGAAAAGGGACGCGGGGCTCGACCTTCTGATGCCCATTGTAGACCGGTTCGGTCACCGGTCCCGGTCCGCCTCTCAAAACGTCAGCGTTTTCAAGAAAGCTGCCGTGGCACAGCCATTGCTCCGGCCGTGAAATATGCGTCAAATGCCTTGCCAGGCCGTTGGACGAATGGCTATATTGAAATCAGCGGCAATATGAAACGCAGCCTGCCCTTCCTGATCGTGTTGTTCGCGGCGCTGTCTATCGCGCCGCTGTTGGCGGATGCCCGCTCGGAGGCCAAGTCGCAGGTCGCGTTCGGCATCAACGTCGCTCAGCGCGGGTTATGGCGTGAAGCGATCTACCGCTGGGAAAAGGCCGCTGAGCTCGACCCGACCTATGCGGCGGCGTTCAACAATCTCGCCATCGCGTACGAACACGAAGGGCAGCTCGACAAGGCCCGGAAGGCGTACGAAAAAGCCGCCGAGCTCGATCCCAACAGCGCCGAAATCCGCCAGAACTACGATCTTTTCAAGGAAATCAATGACCGGACCGGTGCAGCCAAACAACGCGAGTAGGCGCCTCCTGATAGCGCTCGCCACTCTCGGCGTCGCGACGGCGATCGCCTGCGGCCCCGATACGTTCGAGATCCCCATCGAAACGCCCATCCAGCCGAAGCTGGACGTGTCGCCGTTTCAACGGGTGCTGGTCGCCGGCTTCGTCGCGGGCGGCAACGACGAACTCGACACCAACCAGGAAACCGTTCGGCTCTTGCGGAGTCAGCTCCGCAATAAGTCGTCGTTGAAGGTCATCGACGCCGACGTGATGCCGATGCTCGACATCGCCCAGGAGCAGAACAAGTCGGCCACTGCCGCTGCCGCAGGCGAGGCGTCGCGGGAGCCGGTCCTGACGTCGGTGGTCGCGGCCAACGGCGCGAGCGGCGCCTCGAGCGCCGGCGCGCAGACGATGGCGCTTCCACAGAAGATCAAGGACGAGAAGGATCTCGAGCCGTACGAGCGCCTCTTCGCGAACGTGGCGTATTGGAAGATGATCGGCGAGGAATACCAGAATCCGCTCATCGTCACCGGCACGGTGTTGTTCGCGCCGCACACGCGGTCCGGCATCGTGCAGCGCGATCAGGAAGTGTACGATCAGTTCGGCCGGCGCAGTGTCCGCCCCGTGCGCACGTACATGGAGCGGAAAGGCTTCGTGCTGCGGCCCAAGTTCGTGTTCATCGACGGCCGCACGGGCGTGACGATGTACTCGGAGAGCTATCGGGAGGAAGTCCTCTACAACGCGCAGCAGAATACGCCGGCGCTGTCCTCGTATTTCGAGTTGATGGATCGGCTCGTGCCAAACTTCCTGAGTACGCTCAGCAGCCAGAAGATCAAGGGCACGCGCGTCCTGCTCAAATAGACACGCTCAACGCTGCCGAAGGCGGTCAGGCTCGCCACATCTTGTGACCGTCGTGCTGGTTCTGGTGCTGGCTCTGCGTGGCACAGCCGAGCTGCGACACGGCGGAGCGCCCTCATGCTCGCCAACGGCGCGCGTCGATTCCCGGAAGTCTTTACATCTAAGACACTTCGATAGTAAGCTTTCTCTTTTGTGCGGGGACAGAATATGTACGCAATCATCCAAGCGGGCGGCCGGCAGGTGAAGGTCACGCCAGGGGCGTGGGTCAATCTCGAGGGGACCGCCGGCGAGCCTGGCGCCGCGCTGACGCTCGGCCAGGTGCTGTTCGTGGAAAAAGAGAGCGGCGATGCGATTACCGGCGCGCCATTTGTCGCCGATGCGCATGTGCTGGCGGTCGTCGAGGGCGAGGCGCGCGGCGAGAAGATCCGCGTTTTCAAGAAAAAGCGCCGCAAGGGCATGCGACGAACCAAAGGGCATCGCTCGACGTTCACGCGCGTGCGCATCACCGACATCGTCGCCTAGCGACAACGAAGCGCTCGGCAAGGGATTTCAGGAGACAGGCCGCTCATGGCTCACAAAAAAGGACAAGGCAGCTCCCGCAACGGCCGCGACTCCAACTCGCAGCGGCTGGGCGTCAAGGCGCACGACGGCAACATCGTCACCGGCGGCACCATCATCATCAGGCAGCGCGGCCGTCGATTCAAGCCGGGGCGCAATGCGGGGTTGGGCAAAGACGATACGATCTTCGCGAAGATCGCGGGCCGCGTGCAGTTCGAGGACCATGGCACCCGTGGCCGCCTCATCTCGGTTCTCCCGGTGGAAGTCAGCCCCCCCGCCACGCAGTCATAATCAGGCCATTGGATGATTCACTGTTGCCGCGCGATCATTGCGAAACCCGGGTGATGTGCGAGTGGGTCGGGTGAGTACTAGATTTCCCTGATGTTCGTCGACGAAGTCGAGATCCATGTCGTTGCCGGGGACGGCGGAAACGGCTGCCTCGCCTTTCGCCGAGAGAAATTCATCCCGCGCGGCGGTCCAAGCGGCGGCGACGGCGGCAAGGGCGGCTCGGTCTTCATCGTCGCCAGCCCGCATACCAATACCCTCATCGACTTCCGGTTCCATCCCGAGCTCAGCGCGCGGCGCGGCCAGCACGGCATGGGCGCGAACCGGACCGGTGCGAACGGGGCCGACCTCGAGCTGTCCGTGCCGATCGGCACGCTCGTCTACGAGCGCAGCGACAACGCCGATCAGCCATGGATCCTGCTCGCCGATCTGAAAGAAGAGGGCGCGCGCGTACGCGTCGCCAAGGGCGGGGATGGCGGCCGCGGTAATGCGCGCTTCGCATCATCGACCAATCGCGCGCCACGGCGGCACGAGCCCGGCTGGCCTGGTGAAGACAAGCGGCTGCGCCTCGAGATGAAGCTGCTGGCCGACGTCGGCCTCGTGGGATTTCCCAACGCCGGCAAGTCGACCTTGATCGCACGAATTTCCGCGGCGCGCCCCAAGATCGCGGACTATCCATTCACGACGCTCACGCCGAATCTCGGCGTGGTCCGGTTGAGCGGCGATCGCAGCTTTGTCGTGGCGGACGTGCCCGGTCTGATCGAGGGAGCGCACCGCGGTCACGGGCTGGGCCACCAGTTCCTCCGGCACCTCGAGCGGACGAAGGTGCTCGTGCACCTCATCGACATGTCCGGCACCGGACGCAATCCGGCGAGCGACCTCGACACCGTCCGCCGCGAGCTGGAGCTCTTTCAGCCGACGCTGGCGGCGAAACCTCAGATAGTGGCCGCCAACAAGATGGACGCCATCGATGATGCGTCGCGCCTCGCCATCATCGAACGTCGAGCGGCGGAGTTGGATTTGCCGTTCTTCCGCATTTCCGGCGTGAGCGGCGAAGGCCTCCCGGCGCTGCTCGAGGCGATGTGGCAGCGGCTGGCGCTGGCCGCAGCGCCGGAGGCTGCCGAGGCAGCCCCACACGAGACGTCGACGCAGGTATGAAGTCGCGGAGGCGCGTCGGGATCCTCGGGGGCATGTTCGATCCGATTCACGATGGCCACCTCGACGTCGGCGCCGCCGCCGAGAGCGCGCTCGCGTTGTCGACCGTGCTGGTTCTCCCCTCGAACATTCCTCCGCATCGCACGCAACCCGTCGCCTCGAGCCACCACCGGTTCGCCATGGTGGCGATGGCGGTTGCCGGCCGCGCCGGATGGCGCGCGCTCGACTTGGAACTGCGTGAGCCAACCTGCTCCTACACGTCGGACACGCTCCGCCGTCTTCACGGCGAAGGGTTCACGCCGGAAGAGCTGTTCTTCGTCACGGGCGCGGACGCTTTTCTCGAGATCGCGACCTGGAAGGACTACCCCGCGCTGTTCGACCTCGCGCATTTCGCGGTCGTCTCCCGCAACGGGGTATCCGTGCACACGTTGGCGGACAGCCTCCCTGACGTGGCGTCCCGCATGCGAGAGGTCTTCGATCCTTCACTTCACGCGGCGCGGACGGAGCACGTGACCCGTTCGATCCACGACGTGGACGCGCCGACGTGCATTTTTTTAATCGACGCAAGGACCGCGGATGTGTCATCCACTGCCATCCGCCAGGCACGGCACGACCATCGATCGATCGCGGGCATGGTGCCTGAGGCGGTCCGGCAACACATTGAGCAGCACGATCTTTACGACGCCGATCCTCGAAGCACCGAGGCCGGCGCGCCCTCATCGGGGCCGAAGGCAGGCGGGTTGCATGGCCAAGACTGAGAAACGCCGAAAACCGCAACGCGTCCCGGAAGAAGCCCTGCGAGCAATCGCGGCGGCCGAAGACAAGAAGGCGGCCGACATCCTCCTTCTCGATCTGCGCAAGGCGTCCGGGTTCGCCGATTATTTCTTGATTTGCTCGGGGAGCAACGCCCGCCAGGTCCGGGCGATTGCCGACGGCATCATGGAGGCGCTCGCCGCGCTGGGCAGCAAGCCGGCGCACATCGAAGGCTACGAGCGGTCCGAGTGGATCCTTCTCGACTACTTCGATTTCATCGTGCACGTCTTCGCCCCGCAGACCCGGCTCTTCTACAGCCTGGAGCGGCTCTGGGGCAATGCGGAGCTCGTGGAGATTCACTCGCCCGGATAGAGAGAAGCACCGGCTGCGATCGACGACCGGCGATCAAGACGGCACGAACCACGCTGGCGACGCGTCTCCTTCAGGCCATCGGTCGTGGCCCAGCACCCCGGCCTTCTTCCTGGGCCCGGGCACTCTTCGATGCGCTCCTTGCCGTTGTTCTGTCGCCGTTCTGCGCGGTGTGCGAGAGCGCGCTCGAGCACCCCACCGCCGGCCCCGTGTGTGCCGCGTGCTGGCGGGCAATCCTGCCACTGACGCCGCCGCTGTGCGATCGCTGCGGCGACGCGCTCCGCACGTGGAGTGCGCCGACGCTCGCCTCGCAGAGCTGCCGCCGTTGCCGGCGCCTTCCCTCGGCCATCAGCCGTGCCCGTGCGGTGGGGGTCTACGACGGCGTGCTGCGCGCCATCGTGCACTCGTTGAAGTACGACGGCCGCCGATCGCTGGCAGTCCCTCTTGCCGCGTTGATGCGCGAACGAGGTGCCGAGATCTTGGAGGGCGCCGCATGGGTGGTGCCGGTGCCGCTGCACCCGTCGCGACGCCGCGAGCGCGGCTTCAACCAGGCGGGCGACCTGGCACGGGGCCTGCGCCTTCCCGTCTGTCACGCCCTGCGACGCGTCAAGGCAACCGCCACGCAAACCAGCTTGCCGGCTGCCCAGCGTCATCGCAACGTGCGCGACGCCTTCACCAGCACGCGGGCCGCCGCGCGGCTTCGCGGCGCGATCGTGGTGCTGATCGACGATGTGTGCACGACGGGGGCGACACTTGAAGCCTGCGCACGCGTCTTGAAGGCGCGCGGCGTCGCGGAAGTGCGGGCGCTCATGGCGGCTCGCGTCGTGGCGAGACGAGAACCAATCGACCCGAGCGAAGATCGGCGACACCAACTCGTATCCACGACGACAGCACGAGATCACGACGAAACTCCCGCTGATGCGTCGGGCAGTGCCGGCGATCTTGCCTAGCGGCACCCGCGCCGGAAATCCGCAGGGCAAGTGGCGAGGACAAGCAATAAGGCGCGTACCTGCTGAATCAGTGCCGCTCGACCCTCAAGTTTGTCCCATGTCCATCGGGAGACTACGGAGCGACGGGGTAGTACTCCCGAGGAAACCGCCCACTAAGCCATATGCGGCGCGACAACGCTGATGACATCGTCGGCGATTGTCGCCTTGGAGCGCTCGCCGTCGAGCACCGCCCACCCGCCGTCAGCGGCCTGGCGTCGATAGCTGTCGCGCACGCGGCCCAGCAGAGCCAGGTCGCGTTCGTAGCGATCGCGATCGATCGCCTTGCGCTGGACGGCCGTCTCGGGCGCGATGTCCAGCATGATCGTCAACGCCGGCCGCGGCAGGAATTTCTGAATCTCCGTGAGCCAGGCGGCGTCGAGCCCCTGGGCCTCGCCGTACGCGATGCTCGAGGCGAGGTAGCGGTCAGCCACCAGAATCAGCCCCCCTTCGAGCCAGCGCTGCAGATCGGGTTTCCGCTCGTAGCGGTTCGCCACGTAGAGCAGCTGCATGACGTCGGCCTCGTAGTCGCGCTCGCCCTGGAGCGCGCGCGCGATCTCCTCTCCGATCGAAGTGCCGTAGTCGGGGAACGAGACGAGGCGAGCCTTACGGCCTTGCGCCTTCAACCAGTCGCGCAGCAGTTCGGCTTGCGTCTGCTTGCCGCTCTGATCCAGTCCTTCGAACGCGATGAGGAAACCTGTCATGGCAACGTGTCACTGCCGATGATTCCGTCGACTATCACGCAAAACGGTCCGCCGTCGATACGCCGTCGCTGTCCGGCGTTCAGGCGAGAAGCCGGCAAACCCCGGCAACCGCATTGCGAGCGCTCCTGACCCGCGTCTTCCCCCATCGCGAACCACGGCCGGCGGCCGCAGCATTCGCGGAGGCTCGTCAACGAGCTCAGGACGCACCCCCCGCAAGAAAGCGCGTCACTCCCGTTCGAGCAACAACATATCTTCAATCGTCTGCCGGCGCCGAATGACCCGCCAGCGCCCGTCGTCGACCATGACTTCGAGGGGCAGCGATCTCCGATTGTAGTTGGATGCCATCGCCGATCCGTAAGCGCCCGCGTCGCGAATCGCGACCAGATCGCCGACCTGGAGCGTGGGCAGGCTGCGATCGCGCCCGACGACGTCGCTGCTTTCGCAGACGGGGCCCACCAGCTCGTACCGGGAAGGCGGGGCCGCAGTCAACGCGAGCGGCTCGATGCGGTGAAACGCTCCATAGAGGGCTGGCCGCATCAACTCGGTCATCCCCGCATCGAGGACCGCGAAGTCGCTGGTCGCATCGCGTGGCTTGAGGTCGATGACTCGCGCCAGCAGCACCGCCGAGGGTCCCGCAATCGCCCGTCCCGGCTCGACCACGATTGGCAGCCGGCTGGGTCCGATCGCATCGATCAGCGCGCCGACGTACTCCGTCATGGAGGGTATGGCCGCGCCGTCGTACGAAATGCCCAGCCCCCCGCCGGCGTCGACGTATTCGAGCGCCACGCCCATCTCGCGCAAGCGCTGCGCGAGCTCGGCGACGACCGCGGCCGCCCGGCGAAGCGGATCGAGCGTCGTGATTTGCGAGCCGACGTGGACGTGCACCGCCACCAGACGCAGCGCCGGCCGACGGGTGAGCGTGGCGAACAGCTCGTGGGCCTCGTCGACGGGGATGCCGAACTTGTTGACCTTCAGGCCGGTCGAGATGTGCGGATGGCTCTTGGCATCGATGTCGGGGTTGACGCGAATGGCGACGCGGGCGACGAGGCGCCGCTGCTCGGCGATGGCCTCCACGCGCGCCAGCTCGCCAGCCGACTCGACGTTGATCGCCTTGAGACCGAGTGACACCGCGGCCTCCAGCTCAGGCTGCGACTTGCCGACGCCGGTGAAAACGATGTCCTGCGCTGCGAACCCGGCCTTGCGCGCGAGCTCGATTTCGCCGAGGGAATTGGCGTCGACGGCACCGCCGAGCGCGTGAATCAGCCGCGCGATGGCGAACGCCGAGTTCGCCTTGAGTGCGTAGTGCACGGCGTGCGGGTAATCGCCAAATGCGCGATCGATCGCCTGGAAGCGCTCGCGAAGCATCGCGGCACTGTAGACGTACAGCGGCGTCCCTTCCGCCGACGCAATGTCGGCGAGGCGGACGCCGTCGCAGAGCAAATCAGAGGCGCGTCGATGGAAGCCGGCGGGTTCTGGCAACGTGATAGGCTATTTTACTCAATCCGTTCATGGCGTCTGATTCTCCGGCCCACGCGGCATTGTCCGGCGACGCCATCGAAACGCTGATCCACCGCTGTCTGGAGGGCGACCAGCACGCGTGGGAGATCATCGTGCGCCAGCACCGGCGCAAGGTGTTCAACATCGCGTACAAGTTCGTCGGCCGGCACGACCAGGCAGAAGACCTCACGCAGGACATCTTTCTGAAGCTCTTCAAGTCTTTGAGCACGTTTGACCGCCGCGCGAACTTCCAGACCTGGCTGATCAGCGTCAGCCGCAATCTCTGCATCGATCACTATCGCAGCGTCAGGAAGGAACGAGAGACGATCGATCAGCACGTGGATGCGAACGCGCTGCAGGCGATCTCGCACGAGCCGAGCCCGATGGCCGGAATCGAGCACCGCGATCGCGTGTCGCTGCTTCGGGAGGCGATGGCCGAGCTGCCCGAGACGTTGAGGAGGGCGGTGTTGATGCGGGACATCCAGGAGATGACCTACCAGGAAATCGCCGACGCGCTCTGCGTGCCCGAAGGCACGGTCAAGTCACGAATCAACCGCGGCCGCATCGAGCTGGCGCGCCAGGTGAAGCAACGGCGATCCCGAGGAGCGCAATGATGAAGGTGACACTCGACGAGGCCGGCAAGGTCTCGATCGTCCGCGTGGGCGAAACGCGGCTCATGTATCCGATCCTGTCGGACTTCTCGACGGCGGTCGGCGGCCTGCTGGCGGCAGGCCGGCACGAGATCCTCATCGATCTGGCCCCGGTGACCTACGTCGACAGCGCCACCATCGGCTGTCTCATGGATCTGTACCGTCAGATTCACGCGGCCGGCGGCCGTCTCAAGCTGTCGGGTGTCCAGAAGCGCGTCGAAACGATGCTGACGATGACGGGCGCGCAGAATTTCATCGAGATTCATTCCGACGAGCCCTCGGCCGTCACCAGTTTCGAGGCCTAGCGACCCATGCGGACCATCAACACGACCTCCGGCACCCCGATCGCCCTCGACGGCGACCTGCTCGCCGTGATGGAGGCGCTCTATCACGAAGTGACCGCCCGGCGCGGACTGGAACGCTCCTTCGAGGACATGGTCCGGGAGATTGAACATCTCATCGACCAGATGGACGAGGAGGAGCGGCGGATGTATTTGAGGGAGAGCCTCTTCCTCAACACCGTCAAGTACGAGAACGACAAGCTCGACGCATATATGCGAAAGCTCTCGAACACGTGATGATCCTCAACCAGCTCTTCCGCACTCGACGCGTTTCAACGCGGTTTGCCGGCAGCCTGTCGACCAGCCTCCGCCAAGGCGAGGTCCGCGGTACCACGAGGGTGCTTCGAACGCGCGACAGCCGATGACCGCACGACGCCTGCTGATCCCATGTCCCTGAACTTTCTCGCTACACGCTTTCAATGCACCTGGCCGTGGACGACCGCCGTGCTCCTGTGCGACGGCCGAATCGTCTGCGGATGCGCGGATCCGTACGGCCACCGCGTGCTCGGCGACACGCGCACCGCGTCGGTGCGCGAGGTCTGGACGGGAGCGACCGTTTCCACGCTGCGGTCTGAGCTGAACGGCGGCGGATCGAAGTTCTGCGGCGATTGCGCGCTGAAGCTGCCGCTTGCCAAGGGCGCGTCGCCGGCGGTGCGTGACGTCGAGACCGGCGGCCCCTCGCGCATGTACATCGAGTGCACGGCGGCCTGCAACATCTCGTGCACCGAGGCGTGCTGCGCGCCGGAAACGGGCATCACCCGCACGCGTCAGGCCGGCATGCTCGATTTCGACCTGTTCCGGCGCGTCGTCGACGAAGCCGGACCGTCGCTCGGCCGGATCGATTTCTTCAACTACGGCGAAGCGTTCCTCCACAAGCGCGCGGTAGAGATGTGCGAGTACATCAAGTCCCGGTTTCCGCACATCTATCTCTACACGAGCACGAACGGCCTCGCGTTGTCGGAGGAGCAGGCGAGACGGCTGGTCCATTCGGGCATCGACGAGGTCACGTTCTCGATTGACGGCGCCACCCAGGAAAGCTACGTCAAGTATCGGCAGCGCGGACGGTTCGATGTCGCGATCCGGAACCTGCGGGCGATGGCCGAGGAGAAGCGCGCGTCGGGCCGCGACCTGCCGTTCCTCAACTGGCGCTATATCCTGTTCGTGTGGAACGACAGCGACGAGGAGATGGCGCGGGCGCGCGCGCTGGCCGCCGAAATCGGGGTCGATCGCCTGTGCTGGGAGATGACCGACCATCCCGAGAATGCATACTCCCGACGGTTCGTGCCCGGTTCGCGCGATCTGGAGGCCATCCGCCGCGAGATCTGGGACGACAACGATCTGGGCAACGCGATCCCCGGCGCGATGCCGCGCGCGCGCATCGACGTGCGGACGCTCCTGCCGGGCGTGCCGCTCTTCGCGCGCCCAGGACGAGCCCTCCAGGTGCGGACGCGCGTGCACAACCTGTCCACGCGCCCGTATCCCGCGCAAGCGACGTACGGGCGGCGGCTCGTGCGCCTCGGCGCGCAACTGGGCGACGCGACCGGCACCCTCATCGATCGCGACTTCGCGCGGGCCTGGCTGCCGGCCACTCTTGATCCCGGCAAGACCCTCGACGTCCCCATCGAGATTGCCGCGCCGCAGCAACCCGGCCGCTACACGTTGAAGTTCGACCTGGTGAGCGAAGGCGTCGACTGGTTCGAGCGCTGCGGCTCCGAAACCACGACGAAGACGCTCGTCGTCAGATAGCAGGGCGTCAGTAGGACGTGCCGGTTGCCTTCATGAGATCGGCGCGCGTCTGCTGGAGGTTGTTGTTGTGCACGGAAACATATGAATCGAAGTCGAGCTTCAGCTTCGCCATCTTCTCCCCAAGCGACTGCACGAAGGGGTTCGGCGCTGCGCCTCCCACCGGCAGCGTGAAGTCGGCCTGGAACAGAATCTTCTCCTTGGGCAGGAACGCGACGATAATCCCGTCGGAGTGCACCCGTTCCATGTCGTCGTCGACGATGTGATACAGCTCCAGCGAGCGCGTGTCGTCCCTGAACACACGCCGTTCGCCGATGCCTTCCACCTTCGGCTTCCTCCCCGATTTCGCCAGCGTATCCCCGACCAGCGTGCGCGGCGCCCCGAACGTGTTCTCGAAGAATTTCTTGTTGTTCTTGTAGGTGACGATCGTCGCACCCTCCGCGACGAAGGGAGCCAGCCCGCTCGAATGATCCGAGTGCGGGTGGGTATTGACGACGAATCGAACGGGCTTGCCGGGCATCAGCCGCTTCACCTCGCCGAGCACGGCCTGACCGCGCGCGATGCTCTGCGGTCCTTCCACAACGATGACGTAGTCCTTGAATTCGACCGCGAGCGCGTTGTATGCACCGTTGATCTTGTAAACGCCGTCGGCGAGCTTGGTCGAGGCCGGAGGAGGCGCGGAGGGCGCCGCGGGGGCCGCCGGCGGCGGGCCGCCATCAAATTTAAAACCAATGGGAAAG
>JADMIO011385375.1_pt1 | contig 25661 bp, 21 predicted proteins | sample 8958161 | NCBI WGS metagenome assembly JADMIO01 (sample SAMN16585339, study PRJNA669376) | soil metagenome | isolation source: Crop rotation soil | place: USA: Cullars Rotation, Alabama | collected 2011 | reverse complement strand
GCCGCGACTTCAAGTCACGTGAATTCCAAGCTTCGGATCCCACTGTGCTGGAAAGCGCGAGACGGCTTCTCAATACGGCATCTTCGGCAACGTGAGCTATTCGCTCGACACCGAGTTTCAGTACGACAATGGCCGTCGGCCGAACAACGAAATCACCCGCTCCGAATCATACGGTCAGGTGAAACTCCAGCTTACTCCGCAGGACACGTTTTTCTTCCAGACAAAATATCAGGACGTCAGTCAGGGCGACCTGCTCCAGTACTACGATCAGCGAAACGCCGCGCCGGGTGTGAACTTCGATGAATTGCAGCAGCCGGCCATCCTCTTGCTCGGCTACCATCGGGATTGGGCGCCCGGGCTTCACACCCTTCTGCTCGTGGGCCGGCTGGCCGATGAAATTTTCTTCGAAGACCGGAATGACCCTAACGACATTGATATCTCGCTGGCAGGCGGCAGCATTAACCTGAGCCGATCGCTCATCCTGGTCCATAACAGCGAGGGCAAGATCACGGACACGCTCCTTTTGCCCCTGGACCTCAATTATCACAGCACCTTCACGACTTACACGGGCGAGCTGAACCAAATCTGGGAAACGGATCACAACACGCTCGTTTTCGGTGCCCGTTTTCAGTCGGGCGAATTTCATACCAGCGATCGGCTCGATAATCCGCCGCCCTTCGCCGTCGCCTTCTTTAACGTGCCGCCGGCCGCGCATGACTTTAACACGTCGCTCGAACGACAGAGCTATTACGTCTACGACACGTGGCGTCCTTTCCAAAGCCTCTCTTTAACCGCCGGCCTCAGCTATGATCGCCTGACGTTTCCAACCAACTACCGCAACTCGCCGATCATCGACGGCGAAGATTCGCGCGACCGTCTCTCTCCGAAAATCGGCGCGATTTGGAATCCTTTCGGCAATTTCTACGTGCGGGGGGCTTACACCCAGTCGTTAGGCGGCGTGAGTTTCGATCAGAGTGTCGGCCTCGAACCGAATCAGGTCGCCGGATTCAACCAGATTTTTCGCAGCATCATTTCCGAATCGATCGTTGGCTCGGTCGCAGCGCCGACCTATGACACCGCCGGTCTCCTGATCGAGAACCGCTTTTCCACTGGAACCTATGTGGGACTCCAGGCAACGGCCTTGGAATCGGACGTCGATCGCATAGTGGGAACGTTCGATGCCTTTCAGGGTCGTTTCGGTCCCAGCATCGTTCCGCCCATCGTGCCCTCATCGACCCGACAGCAGCTGGAGTACGAAGAACAGGGAATCCTCGCGACCTTCAACCAGCTGGTCGGCAACGAGTGGTCCTTCGGGGCGCGCTACCAATTCATTCATTCAAAGCTGCGCACCCTTTTCACTGACATCCCCGTCGCCAATTTGCCGGGCGCCGATCACACCGAGGAAGCCACCCTGCATCAGGCCCAGCTTTTTGTGCTCTACAATCATCCCTCCGGGTTCTTCGCCCGCGCCGAAGCTTACTGGGCCGGGCAGAGCAACGTCGGATATTCGCCGGACATTCCCGGCGACGACGTCGTCCAACTTAACGCTTACATCGGCTACCGTTTCCGCCGCAATTACGGGGACATCACGGTCGGCTTCCTCAACCTGAACGACCAGGACTACAAATTGAATCCGCTCAATTATTACAACGAGCTCCCGCGAGAGCGGACTCTGGTGGTTCGGGCTCGCTTTAACTTCTGATGGGACCGCGCGAGCTCAAGCGCTTCGCTCGCGCGCTCACTATCGGCGCCGGGACGCTGCTCGCCATCGCCACCGGCTTCGCTTGCCTTCACTACTCCTTTGCCGAGCCGCTCACACGAACGAGCTACGATCTGCCATTCGTCTGGCGCGCCACGCTCGACACCCACGAGATCGTCCTGGTCTATCTTGATGAAGAATCGGCCAAGCAACTAAAGCAGCCGATCGACGATATTTGGAACCGCGCCCTCCACGTTCCCCTTCTCGAGCGTCTGACCAAGGACGGCGCGCGATTGGTCTTCTACGATATTGTGTTCGACACCGCATCGGCCGATCCGGCCCGCGACGATGCGTTCGCCGCGGCACTGCAAGGATTTGGAAGATCGATTCTCGGCGGCGCGCTCGAAATCGTGCAGCCCGCCGGCGGAGTGAAACAGGAGCGGATTGTGGCGCCGCTCCGCTTGTTTCGGAAGGCTGCGGCCGGTTGGGGACTACTCGCCTTCAAACCAGTCGACGCCGATTACGCGGTCCGGCAATTATTTCCCGGGACCAGCGAGATTCCGTCGGCCACCTGGAAAGCCGCCGAAGTCCTCGGAGCGCCGTCGACGAAGAAACCGCGTGAGGCTAAACGGCAACGTTGGATCAACTACTACGGACCTCAAAACACATTTGCCTCGATCAATTTCGCCCAGGCTCTCGATCCGCAAGGCGTCGCACCGGGTTTTTTCAGGGACAAGATCGTCATGGTGGGCGGCCGGTCCGCGGTCGGTTATCTCGCGGCCGGCCGGGACGAATTCGGGACGCCTTATTCGAGAGGAACTCATCAATTCACTTCCGGGCTCGAAGTGCACGCGACTATTTTGCTGAATCTCCTCCGCGGCGAATGGCTCACCCGCGTCACGGAAAATCGCGAAGCGATGGTCATCCTTCTGGTGGGTTTGCTCGCCGGTGCGCTGACGGCCCTGCGGCCTTTCCTCGCCGTGATGACAACGCTGGTGCTCTCCTTCGCGATCGCCGCGCTCGCCTTCTGGTTCGTCTGGCATCGGCACCTCTGGTTCGACTGGATGGTTCCCGCCGCCATCCAAATGCCGCTCGGGCTCGTCTGGTCGATTGGCTCGCAATACCTGCTGGAGTCCCGCCGGCGCAAAGAACTCCGGCGCGCCTTCGGCTTTTACCTCTCACCCCAGATGGCGGACAAGATCGCCGATTCCGACTTCGACCTGAAGCCCGGCGGCAAAGTCGTCGAGGTTACGGTCATCTTCACCGACCTCGAAAATTTCACCACCATCTCCGAGAATCTCGACCCGACGGAGGTCGCAGAAATTCTGACTTCGTACTTTGGCCAGACGACGAAATGCATTCTCGAGAACAAAGGAACGATCATTAAATACATTGGCGACGCTGTCTTCGCCGCCTGGGGAGCGCCGATCGACGATCCGCAACACGCAATCCGCGCGGTGGACACGGCCTGCGATTTGCGATGCCTGTCCGAGCTCGAGGTTCGAGGTAAGACCCTTAGAACTCGCGTCGGCATTCACAGTGGGAAGGTGCTGGCGGGGAATCTCGGTTCCTCCTACCGGTTCGATTACACCATGATCGGCGACGCGGTGAACTTCGCTTCCCGGCTCGAATCGCTGAACAAATATCTGAGCACCCAGGTTTTGATTTCCGACGCGGTTCGGCAGCAGCTGGCCGACGATCGTTTCATCATTCGCCGCCTGGGAGAATTCAAAGTCGCAGGCAAAACCCAGAGCGTCGTCATTCACGAGCTGTTGTGCCGTTGCGATGCCGAAGCGGGCGAACGAGAATGGATCACGGTTTTCGAAAGAGGCCTGGATACGTTTCGTCGCGGAGACTTCGTAGCGGCGCGAGCTGAGTTGGATCGCACTCGCGACCTCCGCGGCGGCACAGATGGACCGTCGGAGTTTTACCTGCGGAAAATTTCCGCGTTGGAAAAGAACGGCCACCGCGAAGGCTGGACCGGAGTCGTCGAGCTCTCCGAGAAATGAGCGGCGCTGGGAAGCTTAGTAAGCCTTCGCCCAAATCACCCGACGCGCGCTGGGATTGCCTGTGAACGGGCAGGTGCCGGGCTCCGGTGGATTCGCCGGATCGTCGAAAGGGATACAGCGGATCGTCACCTTCAGGTCGTTCTTAATTTGCTCTTCAACACCGCGCGAACCGTCCCAGTGCGTCAGGGCAAATCCGCCGTGGATCTCCGGTTTGGCGGAGTTTTTTGGCGTGAAGAAAGCGTAGAAGTCATCCTTGGAATCAATCGTCCGCGTGTTCGCGTCACGAAATTCCGTCGCTCGAGCCAGCAGGTTTTGCTGGATCGCAACGAGGAGGCCGGCCGCCTGCCGGACGAACTCTTCCGTTTTGAGAAACTCTTTCGTTTTCACCGGCTGGTCGCGCCGGCTGACCGCGACACTTCCCGATTCCAGATCGCGTGGACCGATTTCGACGCGAATCGGCACACCTTTTTTGATCCATTCCCAACTTTTCACGCCGCCGCCCACGTCGCGCCTATCGACATCCACTTCAATCGGCGCACCGGCATAACTTTGGGCACGCAACTGCGCGGCGAGCTTGTCCGCCGCTTCCAACACAGCCGCGCGCGTTTCTTCCTTCGGCGTAATCGGAATGATCACGACATGGGTGGGTGCGATCCGTGGCGGCAGGACGAGTCCGTCGTCATCGGCATGCGTCATGATCAGCGTGCCGATCATCCGCGTCGTCATTCCCCAGCTCGTCGTCCAGCCAAACTCCTGTTTCCCGTCCCGCGTCTGAAATTGAATACCGCTGGCGCGCGAAAAGTTTTGCCCAAGGAAATGCGAGGTGCCGGCCTGGATTGCTTTCCGGTCCTGCACCATCGCTTCAATGCAAAGGGTCTGGACCGCGCCGGGAAATCGTTCGCTCTCTGATTTTTCCCCGTGGAAAACGGGCAGCGCCACGTGATCGCGCGCGAACTCCTCGTAAACGTCGAGCATGCGCCTGGTTTCCTCGCGGGCTTCCGCCTCCGTCTCGTGCACGGTATGGCCTTCCTGCCAGAGGAACTCGGTTGTGCGCAAAAAAATCCGAGGCCGCATTTCCCAGCGAACAATGTTGCACCATTGATTGAGCAGAATCGGAAGATCGCGATAACTCTGGACCCACTTTGCGTAACTGGCGCCGATGATCGTTTCGGAAGTCGGTCTCACCACCAGCGGCTCGGTGAGCGGACTACCCGGAACCATCTTTCCTTCCGCATTTATTTCCAGCCGCGTATGGGTGACGACCGCGCACTCCTTGGCAAAACCTTCCACGTGCTCCGCTTCCTTCGCGAAGTAACCGAGGGGAATGAAGAGCGGAAAATAGGCGTTCCGATGGCCCGTCGCTTTAAATTTGGCGTCGAGCTGCCGCTGCATGTTCTCCCAGATCCCGTAACCCCACGGCCGGATGACCATGCTGCCGCGCACATCGGACGCTTCGGCCATTTCGGCGGCGCGGATCACCTGCTGGTACCATTCGGGAAAATCTTCATCGCGCCGCGGAGTGATCGCGGTTTTGCCGGCGGCGGAAGTTGGTTGAGCCATGAGAAAGCGGGAAAATTACGCTTGGCGAAATGAAATGACCAGCGACCTTTTCTGGACGGCCTCGCAACTTTGCCGCGGGGCCGGGTTACAATAAAAAACAGAATGAAAGCGAAACTGATTTACCTTCTGGTTCCCACCCTGCTTTGTCTCTCACAATTTGCGCCGCCCGTTTTCGCTCAGCCACCCGAGCGGCCGGACAAGTCTTTTCGAAACGAACGCCGCGCCCGCTGGGCAAACCTGACGGAAGATGAGCGCAGCCGGCTCCGAAATGCGCACGAAAAAGCGATGCAGGATCCGGCTCTTCAAGCCGCGCGCGAAAAACTGCGCCAGGCGCGGCGCGAGTTTCGGGAGCTGCTTCGGCCCGCCCTTTTAAAAGCAGATCCGTCGATTCAGCCGATCCTCGAAAAGATGCGGGCAGAGCGCGAAGATCGGCCGAACAGAAATCGGCCATAGTTTCCCTTGGGGGAGCGCACGCGCCGTCGCGTGCTGGCGATCGCCCCTCGCGATTGCGCCTCTCCCCTGAGATGTTTGGCAAGACGCCAAACAAACACGCGCGGCGCGTGCGCTCCCCTGCTCAGAAATTTCGGGCGACGAGCGTTTCGGCCGGCGCTTCGCCCCGTTCGGCATAACCGGCGGCGAAATCCATGCTGCACATGGTGCGGAATCGCGCATGAGGTCCGAAGGCGGCGCCGGCGAAGTTATAACTCGGATTGAAAATATTCTTGCGATGCTTCCGCGCCGGTAACCCGTCGTCGATGATCAGCGCCAGCACCACGTCGCGCGCGGTAGCTTTTCCATACGAGATATTTTCGGCCCAGCCGCCGGAAAATGTTCCGTACCGCGCGATCCGCTGACCGGGTTTGCTTCGGTCACTGCCCTGATGGCCGAACCCGCCGTTCGCCTGATCAGCACAATGATCGGCCGCTGCCCGGCTCATGCCGGGAGAAAAACTTAGGGGCGCCAGTGGCCGCGTCGATTGCAGGAAGCGAATCGCTTCATCCACGGCCGCGGTACCTTCTTTGGTTCGAATCCGTGTTTGTCCGGGCAAGACCAGCAAATTACCGTTCATCCGCGTTCGGAATTCCTGGAGGAATGTCGCGTAAAGCGCTGGATTTTGGCGGGCGAGATTGAGCTCATGAATTACGGCGCGGGCGGAGGCGGAATCGTCCTCTTTTTGGGCGGCGACGACCGAGGAAACGGCAATAAGAGAGAGAACCAGAGCGAGAGAAATTGGGTGGCGCATTTATGGTAATTATAAGCAGGCGCGGTGCCACTCCCGCCCCGCCTGCACCACATTTGACCGCCAAAATCAGGGCCAACATCCAGTTGACACTCCACCACCTCGCCCGTAGCTTCCGTGCCCTCCCGCTCCCGATGAAGACGTTTTCCGCTAAAGCTAATGAAGTCCCACGCAAATGGTGGGTTATTGACGCCAAAGACCAGGTGCTCGGCGCTGTCGCCGTAAAGGCCGCGAATCTTTTGCGCGGCAAAGAAAAGGCGATCTACACGCCGCACGTTGATACCGGAGATTTCGTGGTCGTAATCAATGCCGAGAAAGTTCGCCTGACCGGCAAGAAGGAAGACCAAAAGACGTTCATGAGTTTTTCGGGATACGTCGGCGGACACAAGAGCGAGAACGTCAAAGCCCGTCGGGTGCGTCACCCGGAATTGCTCGTCGAGCGGGCGATCCGCGGGATGATCCCACACACCAAGCTCGGCCGTTCCGTTTACCGGAAGCTGAAAGTTTACAAGGGCGATCTGCATCCGCACGGCGCTCAGCAGCCCGCATCCGTTTCATTCTAGGATTTTCCCATGGCAGAGACTCAGGAATTCATCGCCACCGGCCGCCGCAAAACGTCCGTCGCGCGCATTCGCATGACACCCGGCAGCGGCAAGATCGATATCAACGGCAAGACCTTTGAGGATTATTTCCCGACGGTGCCGCTCCAGAACACGGTCCTCCAGCCGTTGCAGGTGGTGAAGCTGGCGAACTCCTACGACGTTACCATCAATACGACCGGCGGCGGCGCGACCGGCCAGGCGGGCGCGGCTCGTTTGGCCATTTCCCGCGCCCTGCTCCTCGTCGACGCCAATCTTCGTGGAACGCTCAAAGCCGAGGGGTTACTCCGGCGCGACCCGCGGATGAAAGAGCGCAAAAAATCGGGCCAGCCCGGCGCGCGAAAACGCTTCCAATTCTCGAAGCGGTAATTCGGCTCGCAATCCCGCTCGACTAATTTAACCGCGTTCGCGGTTGGAGGAATTCTCTCCTGTAGCGGCGGTCTATGACCGCCGAATGTAGCCACGGCGCTCTGTCGCCGTGCGGGGGCGCGCCTCGACAGAGCGAGGCGACTACAGCGCGCAAACGTTACGGCTTCTTCGGTGGCGCTGAGCTTTTGGACGGCGGCGCTGGAGGTGCAGCCGGAGCCACCGATTGTGCCGGGGGCGGGGCGGAAGGCGCAGCGGCCGGCCCGGGTGGCGCGTTCGTCGACGCAGGCGAAGTTTCGGGCGGATTCTGCGGCTTCAACAGTCGAAGCTGGTAAGCAGCGTCAGGCGCCAGCCGGCTTTCGCGATATTGGGTCATGAGCGTTTCGCAAACCTTCCTCGCTTCGTCGATCTGCTTCTTTTCCTTCAGCAAATGGATCTGCGAATAGAGCGCAAGCGGCGCTGTAAATCCCTTCGGGTCGGCGGCCACCAGCCTTTGGTAAGTGGTCAGAGCTTCGTCGTTTTTGCCCAGCGCTTCGAGGTTGCCCGCCATGGCAAGACGCGCGGGTCCCGTCAGTTCGTGGCCCTGAAATTTATCGAGGAACGTTTGCAGAGTCGTATTCGCCTCGGCGAATTTCTTCTCTTTTTGCTGGGCGTCGGACAGGAGAAGATAGGCTGAAGCACCGGCTGCGGTACCGGAATAATCCGCGATCACCTTTTGAAACTCGGCCTCCGTTTTGGCGCCCGCCAACGCCGCTGCTGCCGCGGTCTCCCGCCGCTCTGAATACAATCGGTAACCGCCAAAGACGGCGACCGCGACCAAGGCCAGAACCAGCACCCACATCACCTCTTTTTTGTAACGCTCCCAAAAAACTTCGCGTTCCGGCGCGGACTCGGCAGTGGAAAGAGTTGGCATGGTAAAAAACTGGAGACAATCCCGCGCGCGCGAACGGCAGGCGAGGATTGCTCTTATGCCACGCGATAGTTGGCCGCGCAAGGGCTGGCCGGTAAGTCCATTTAACGTGGCATCCGCGATCTTTTCGTGATGAGCCCAGCCGATGAAACGCCAGCGATGAAGAATCCGGAGAAGGACCCCGAAGAATGGACCACGGGCGACGAACCGATGACCGGTCCGCAACGCTCTTATCTCCAGACGCTTTGTCGCGAGGCCAAAGAGGATTTTGACGAAAATCTCACCAAAGCCGAGGCCTCGAAGCGGATCGAGGAGCTGCAGGCTAAGACCGGCCGCGGCAAAAACTAGCCGCGCTGCTTTGCCGACCTTTCGGCAAACGCAGCCGGGTCGACGGCCGGGTATCGGCTTTCAGAAATTTCCGCATCAAGACCAGCGCCTGCCGGTTTTCCTTCGCGGTGTTTGAAGCCGTGCAGTCGGATGGGATGATCAGCTCGTAATCACGCATATAGGCGTCGTTCGCCGTGAAGAGGACGCAAAAATTTCCGGCGATGCCGGTAAGGATGAGCTTCTTCGATCCGAGATAGCGGAGCAGCGTTTGCAGGGTGGTCGAGAAAAAGCCCGAATGTTTCGGTTTGAGAACGAAATAATCGTCTTCCTCCGGTCGAAGCAGCGCGGCAATCGCACGGCCCCGTGACTTTTCCCCGAGAGCATGTGCGACTGTCTGGCGAAAATCGGAGCGCCACCGGCCGAAATTATCGTTCACGTAGATAACCGGGATCCCGGCCTTCTTCGCTCGCAGTTTCAGACGGACAATTTTCCGGGCCATGGGCCGGGCGTAGCGCAGAAGCCCGTCAGCCTCCGGAAAATCGAGGTCGTTGATGACGTCGATGAGCAGCAGCGCCGTCTCCGACTTGTCCGGAGCGCTGCCATGGAGATCCTGATTTTTCGCCGGCATGATACGAAACGGGGCGGCTTATGCTGCCGCCCCGGTTCCAAGCTGGTTGTCGTTCAGCGTTTCTTTTTTCCGCCGGATTTTTTGCCGCCTTTCTTCCCACCTTTACGCGAGGAAGCCTTGCTGCTCTTTTTCCCGCGTCCCGAACCGCTTTTCTTCCCGCCCTTGTCGGATTTGTTTACGGTCGCCCACGCCCGTTTCTCCGCTTCCTTCTTCGAAACGCCGCGCTTCTCGTATCCCTCCTCGATGTGCTCGGCCTTCCGCTTTTGTTTCGACGTGTATTTCTTCTTGCTGCCTCGTGCCATGGTTACCTCCTTGTTTGCTTTGTAATTCAACAAGGAAACGAATCCGCACGACCTGACGGATTTATCGCCGTGAACCGGAGACCGCATACACTCATCCCCGCGATTTGAGGCGAAGCATTTTTATGAACGCGCTCCAGAATTTTTTCCTCGTCTTGTTCGGCCCGGACGGCAAGCCGACCGATCTCACGGTCCTCAACGTCTCGACCCGGAGCTTCGTGATTTTCGTTGTCGGTCTGGCGCTGGTTCGAATCGGCGACCGGCGATCGTTGTCGGAAAAAACCGCCTTCGACGCGATCTTCATCGTGCTGCTTGGTTCGGTGCTCTCACGCGCCATCAACGGCAGCGGGCCTTTTTTCATCACGATTGCAGGAGCCATCGCGCTTATGGCCACGCATCGCATCTTTGCCTTTGGCGCCTGCAAGTCTCATCTCTTTGGCAAACTCATTAAAGGCGAGCCGCGCACCTTGGCCCGAGACGGCGAAATCGACTGGAACGAGATGAAGAGCTGCCTCGTGTCGAAGCACGATTTCGAGGAGGACCTCCGGATCCATGCGAAAACTGAGGACCTCGGCAAAATCAAAATCGCCCGTCTCGAACGCAGCGGCGACATTAGTTTTATAAAAAAGGAATGATCCCCGTCTGACTCCGACGCTGGACGCCCGCCGCACCGCCGCGTCGCGAAAAGGCGGGCCCGCCGCGCCGTAGCCTCGCGAAAAGGCGGGCCTGCCGCGCCGTAGCCTCGCGAAAAGGGCGGGCCTGCCGCGCCGTAGCCTTGCGGAGGCGGGCTGGGCGTTGAACCTTCCGCGGATGTCCCACGATAAACTTTTCATTCCGGGCCCCGTCGAAGTCTCGGAAAAGACCTGGGCCGCTTTTTGTCGTCCGATGATCGGTCATCGCAGCGAGGCCTTCCGCGCGCTGTACCGCGCGATTCATCCGCGCCTGCAAACGTTGTTCGGAACCAAACAGCCGGTCTTCCTCTCCACCTCGTCTGCGTGGGGTGTCATGGAAGCGTCGATCCGCAATCTCGTTTCGCGTCGCGTTCTCAACTGCATGTGCGGCTCGTTCTCCGACAAATGGCTCGATGTCAGTCGCCGGTGCGGCAAAAACGCCGGGCCGCTCCAGGTCGATTGGGGCCGGCACATCGATCCCGCCGCGCTCGAGAAAAAACTGGGGAAGGGCGACTTCGACACCGTCACTCTCATCCACAGCGAAACCTCAACCGGCGTCATGAACCCGCTCGCGGACATCTGCGCGGTCGTTCGCAAATACCCGGAAGTCCTCCTCATTGTCGATACCGTTTCCTCCTTTTCCGCCGTGCCAACTCCGATGGACGATCTCGGGATCGACGTGCTTCTGACCGGCAGCCAGAAAGCGCTCGCGCTGCCGCCCGGTTTCTCGCTTTTTTCCGTTTCAGAAAAAGCGTTCGCTCGCGCTGAACAACAGAAAGACCGCGGCTACTACTTCGACTTCCTCGAGTTCAAAAAGAACCAGGAAAACGACATGACGCCGACGACGCCAAGCATCGCTCACATCCACGCGCTCGAGTCGAAGCTCGACGATATTTTCGCCGAAGGGTTGACGAATCGCTACGAGCGTCACGCTCGCACGAACGCGCTCGTTCATGATTGGGTCCGCGGCCGCGGATTCGATTTCTTCGCCGAAGAAGGCTATCGCACGAAGACGTTAACCTGCGTTAAAAACGCTCGCGGCGTCGACGTTCTAAAACTCGCGCGCGATCTTCGCGAGAAACACCACCTCGTGATCGATCCCGGCTACGGCAAGATCAAAGGCCAAACCTTTCGTCTCTCCAACATGGGCGACGAGACGGAGGAAACCGTTCGCCATCTTCTTGGCTGCCTCGACGATTGTCTCGGGTAGACCGCGCAACCGCGGACAGGCGTTTGTTTCGCGCATTCGGGCCGGGATGGCGATACCATGACGATGGCTGGAATCCTGAAATGGAAAAAGCACCCGACATCCTTGGCTGCATAGGCTGGACATCGTTGCTGCCGCTGCGCGCAATCCTGCCAAAGAACGGCGCGAGAATCTTACTGAAGATCGAAAGCGAGAATCCGACCGGCAGCATGAAGGATCGGATGGCCCAGGCGATGATCGAGGCTGCGGAGAAAGATGGTCGGCTTAAGCCCGGCGGCGCGGTCGTCGAATACACCGGCGGGAGTACCGGCGTGTCGCTGGCGCTGGTTTGCGCGGTGAAGCACTACGCCGTTCACATCGTGAGCTCTGACGCGTTTTCGCCGGAAAAGCTTGATCACATGCGAATTCTCGGAGCGCAGGTCGAGATCGTAAAAAGCGAAAGCGGCGGGATGACGGAAAAGCTGACGCGCGACATGATCGCAGCCGCGGATGCGATCCAAAAACGGACCAGCGCATTCTGGACCGACCAATTGAAGAACTCCGACCAGCTCGCCGCTTATCATCAAATGGCAGATGAAATCTGGGAGCAGACCGGCGGTAAAGTCGACGGTTTCGTCCAGATGGTGGGAACAGCAGCGTCGCTTCGCGGGATCGCGGAAGGACTGCGAAAACGGAGCGACAAAATCCGAATAGTCGCCGTGGAGCCTGCCGAATCGCCTGTCCTTTCCGGAGGAAAACCTGGCGCGCACAAGATCGATGGCGTCGGAGCTGGTTTTGTCGTTCCGCTCTGGCGAGATGGAATTGCAGATCAGATCGAACCGGTTTCGACGGAAGAGGCAACCGCGATGGCGCTACGCCTGGCGCGCGAAGAAGGCTTATTCGCCGGGACATCCACCGGCGGCAACATTGTCGCGGCTCTGCGAGTAGCCGAGGAGCTCGGTCCGGGAAAGAGCGTCGTCACCGTGATGTGCGACACTGGGATGAAATACCTGAAAACGTATCGCGAGAAGTTGTAGCGACGGCGGGGCGCTGAAAATGCGAAGGGCGCCTTCGTTTCCGAAAGCGCCCTTCATTTTGATGGCGATAAGCCGAATTCTGTCAGCGGATTACTCCTTCTGCGATGATCATTTATCTCATCCGGCGGCTGCCGGACGCCCGCTTGCCATTCCGACGGTCATAGACCGCCGCTACAGCAAACGTGATGCGACGATACCCGAGGATCAACCCCGAACGGATTCGGGATGTACGGACCGGCTGCCCTCCCTCTGTTTTGTCTTGCACCGCATGGGGTTTTTCGTGCCTCGCGGATTGCTCCGCGAGCGGTGAGCTCTTACCTCGCCTTTTCAACCTTGCCTGAACTTCGTTGCCAAAGAACCGGCGGTGTCTTTTCTGTGACACTTTCCGTCAGCCCCGACTTGGGTCGGGGAAGCCCGCGTGTTTTACGCGGCATGGTGCCGTATGGTGTTCGGACTTTCCTCTCCGAATTGCTCCGGAGCGATCATCTGCCATCAGGCGGAGTTTACCACAGTGACTGCATTTTACAGCCAAACCTTTTGACCATCGGTTAGGCGTTTCTATAGTGAATTCACCCGCAGTTAACCTGAACCGGAGAAAATTTTATGGCACTCGCAGTTGGCACCAAGGCTCCCGATTTTTCACTCGCAACCAAAACGGCCGACGGCCCGAAGCAGGTCAAGCTGAGCGATAATTTCGGCAAACAAAACACGCTCCTGCTTTTCTTCCCGATGGCATTCACCGGTGTGTGCACGACCGAAATGTGCAGCCAGAGCTCGGAGATGGAAAACTACGCGGGAATGAATGCGACCGTTTACGGAATCAGCGGCGACAACCCATTCGCGCAGGAAGCGTGGGCGAAAAAGGAAAACATTTCCGTGACGCTGCTGAGCGATTACGAGCACACGGTCGCGAAGCAATACGACGTTATGTACGATTCGTTCCTGCCTCAGATCAATCTCGGGATGAGCGGCGTGCCAAAACGCTCGGCCTTTATCGTCGATCGCAACGGCGTGATTCAGTATGCGGAGAGCAGCGACGATGCGAAGCAGTTGCCGAATTTCGACAAGATCAAAGCGAAACTGGCGGAGCTGAAGTGAGCGACGAATTCAAGACGCTAAAGAAGTTCGACGCCGGCAACGGCCGCGCGGGTTCGCTCTGTTCCCTTCCCGCGCTTGAAGAACAAGGAGTCGGTCCGATCTCGCGTCTGCCGGTCAGCATTCGGATCGTGCTCGAGTCTGTCCTGCGGAATTGCGACGGGAAAAAAGTTCGACGCAAGGATGTCGAGACGCTGGCGAATTGGAACGCAAAGAAGCCGGCGCAGGAAGAAATCCCCTTTGTTGTCGCGCGAATTGTCTTGCAGGATTTCACCGGCGTTCCGCTCGTGGTCGACCTCGCGGCGATGCGCAGCGCGGTGAAGGAACTCGGCGGCGATCCGAAAATTATCGAGCCGCTCGTCCCCGTCGACCTTGTCGTGGACCACTCGGTCCAGGTTGATTTCGCCGGTTCGGCGGAAGCGTTGCGATTGAACATGGAGATGGAATTCAAGCGCAACCGCGAGCGCTACCAATTCCTGAAGTGGGGCCAGCAGGCGTTCAAGACCTTCGGCCTGGTGCCACCAGGCATCGGCATCGTTCACCAGGTCAACCTCGAGTACCTCGCCAAAGGCGTGCTCGAACGCGATGGCGTTTTTTTCCCGGACACACTCGTCGGCACGGATTCCCACACGACGATGATCAACGGGCTCGGCGTCGTCGGCTGGGGTGTCGGCGGAATTGAAGCGGAAGCCGGAATGCTGGGGCAGCCGGTTTATTTCCTCACGCCGGAAGTCGTCGGCGTTCACATGAGCGGCGCGCTCCGGGAAGGTGTGACGGCGACCGATCTCGCACTCCACATCACCCAGATGCTGCGCGCGCAAAAAGTCGTCGGGAAATTCGTTGAATTTTACGGCGAAGGCGCGGCGTCTCTTCCCCTGCCCGATCGCGCGACGGTCGGAAACATGGCGCCCGAGTACGGCGCGACGATGGGATACTTCCCGGTCGATGCCGAATCAGTAAATTATTTGCGCGCGACGGGTCGCACGGATGAGCAGTGCGCCGCGTTCGAGAATTATTTCCGCGCCCAGAAAATGTTTGGCATGCCGCGGAAAGGCGAAGTCGATTACAGCGTCGATCTCGATCTGAACCTGGCCGATGTCCAACCAAGCGTGGCCGGTCCGAAACGTCCACAGGATCGCGTCAATCTTCCGGAACTCGGAAACGTGTTCCGATCACTTCTCCAAAAGCCGCTGACCGATGGCGGTTACGGCAAGAGCAACGGCCAATTAGATGCGCGGCATCCAGTAAACCTGAACGGCACGCCGCCGGAACAGGGCGAGATGGCGTCGACCGATAAGAAGGACCAGGGCATCGAGCCGGGCGACGAACGGAACAAAGTTGAGATGGTTTCGAACCGGCCGACGCCGGATCCCGTCGACGAGATCGAGGCGAAACCGGGCGACACTTTTCATCGTGGCCAAAGCAGGATCGGCCATGGCAGCGTGTTGATCGCAGCGATCACGAGCTGCACGAACACGAGCAATCCGAGTGTGATGCTGGCGGCGGGTTTGCTCGCAAAAAAAGCAGTCGAGCGCGGCCTGACAATCGATCCCGCGGTGAAGACTTCGCTCGCCCCCGGTTCGCGGGTGGTTTCCGATTACCTTCAGAAGACCGGCCTCCAAAAATATCTCGATCAGCTCGGATTCAACATCGTCGGGTACGGCTGCACCACGTGCATCGGAAATTCCGGACCTCTTCACCCGAAGATCGAAAAGGCCATCAGCGAATTCGATCTCGTCGCGGCCTCCGTGCTCTCCGGTAATCGAAATTTCGAGGCGCGGGTCCATCAGAACATCAAAGCGAACTTCCTCATGTCGCCGCCGCTCGTGGTCGCATTTGCGCTGGCCGGCCGGGTCGATCTCGATCTTTCGAAGGAACCGATGGGCCGCGATTCCGGCGGAAAGGAAGTCTATCTGCGCGATCTCTGGCCGACACTTTCGGAAATTCGCGACACCATGCAGTCGGCACTCACGCCGGAAGTTTTCCGCCGGCTTTATCGCGACTTCGCAGCCCAGAATCCCAAATGGAACGAAATCCCTTCGAGCGCAGGCGAAATTTACGAGTGGGATGAGAAGAGCGATTACATCCATAAGCCGCCCTTCTTCGAAAATTTCTCGATGTCCGTTGGGAACATCGCGGAAATCCGGGACGCGCGACCGCTGGGCATTTTCGGTGACTCGGTGACGACTGATCACATTTCGCCGGCGGGTGCGATCAAGCCGACGTCTCCCGCGGGCCAGTATCTCAAATCTCGCGGGATCGAACCGGTAGACTTCAACAGCTACGGTTCGCGACGCGGCAACGATCTGGTCATGACACGCGGGACGTTCGCAAACGTTCGCATCAAGAACCTGATGGTGCCGGGAATCGAAGGGGGCGTCACGATTCATCACCCGGGTGCGGAACAAATGTCGATCTACGATGCGGCGGTGAGATACCAGGCGGACGGTGTGCCGCTCGTGATCCTGGCAGGGCACGAATATGGAACAGGCTCGAGCCGGGATTGGGCGGCGAAAGGGACGCGGTTGCTTGGAGTGAAAGCGGTCGCGGCGGCGAGTTTCGAACGAATTCACCGCTCGAATCTTGTCGGCATGGGCGTGCTGCCGTTGCAATTCGAAGAGGGCACGAACGCGCAAACGCTTGGGCTCGACGGATCCGAAACATATTCGGTGACCGGTTTATCCGACGCCATCCAACCCGGGCAGATGGTCACGCTGGAGATCACGCGAAAGGACGGCAAACGAGAATCGGTTCCAGTTAAGCTGCGGATCGATACGCCGATTGAGATCGATTACTACCGGCACGGCGGCATTCTGCCGTTCGTGCTGCGCGAGCTGATGGCGCGGAATTAAGTCGCCCATCGCTGTAGCGCCGGCGCTCGGTCGCCGTGTCGGGTCGAACCGGGCGCCTCGACTGAGCGAGGCGGCTACAGCGTCCTGAGGGTTACAACGGTTCCCGGTTCCGTTGATGGACCTGAATGTGCGATCCCTCGGCGATAAAACCAGAGACAGGTTTGGCAGCGAGCGTTTCGACGAATTGCGGTCCGTAAAGCGTCGCCACGTCGGCTTCGAACTTCGTCGTCTCCGCGGTCCATAAGCGCCAGCGCGGATGTTCGACTCGGTATTCACTGCATTCATTGCGCCGCGCCGTGTAGCCCCAATAATGTTCCGTGATGAATTCCTCATGCGAACCCTGTCCGGCACCCTGCGGCTCGCCGGTGGCGGTCATGGCGAGCGTTTCCCAACGGCGACCACGGCGCCACTGATACTCGGCAAACACGCGGCCGTCCTTATGCTCAAGGACATGCCGCATCGGCAGCGCCAGGTACGGCTCGCCGTAAAAGGTTCGCGCGATCAGCGCGATCGCCTGCCGCGGTACGAGCTCGCGCACGAACACTACGCCGCGTCGCCATTCATTCGCGCTTTTCCGCCGAACGTAGAACCGAAGATTCACTTCCTCGAAATCGCGATGGAGCGGAATCGGCAGGCCGATCACCCGCGTGTCGAGAAATAGAAAACCGACAATGCTAACGAAGGTCTGCCCGCCGTGAAAATCGAGTTCGGTCTCAACCGGGACAAGCGGCTGCAGGATGTTCGGATCGACGGCGAAATTCAACATCGCCAGGTAACGCCAGTTCGCGGTGAGAAAAGGTCGCATGAGTTGCAGCCGGGATCGTTGATCCCGGCCGGAGCCGCAACATCAAAATGCAAACGGCCGGGATCACCGATCCCGGCTACAACACTACCGCAAAAGTTTTTCCAGCGCGGGATCGGGCTCGGCCCCGAGCGAAGTCGCCTTCACATAATGCAACTTGGCCTGTTCCTTGGCCGGCGGCTGCCCCGTTGCGTAAACGACAGCCAGATTGAAATGCGCATCCGCGTAATCGGGATTCACCGCGATCGCGTCGAGCATTTCCTTCTCCGCTGCTTCCTGCCAGCCCTTCTGGCTCGCGGTGATTCCAAGATAATTGTGGGCCGTTGCGCTCTTCGGATTGATGCCAAGCGCGGTAGTCAGCTCCGTGATTGCTTCATCAAACTTGCTCTGGCGATAATAAACAATTCCGAGGGTGGTGTGCGCGAATTCGTCTTTCGGCGAGAGCGCGACCGCCTTCTTAAGGGTCAACTCGGCCGCTTTCCACTTGCCGGTCCGGAAATAAACCACGCCGAGGTTACACAGGGAATACAGATTGTTTGGCACCTTCGTCAGGAGTTCCTGGTACTGCCTTTCGGCGGCGCGATATTTTCCTTTTTCGAAATTATCCTTCGCGTCCCGGGCCAGGGGCGCGAGTTCATCCGGTACGGCTGGTGCGGTTGTCTGGACCGTTGGGCCCGTCGGCGGCTTCGTCGGTCCGTTCTTGGCCATCGCGAAAGTTCCCGACGAGGAAGTTGGATTGACGTCGGAAACCGCCACGACCGGCTGTCGCAGCAAGGCCAGCTCGGCCTCCGTCAATTTTGTGACCGGCTGCGCCAGCAACTCGATTTGCTGATTCAAAGTGTCGGATTTGATCTGTAGTTTTTCGAACTCGGCCAGCATCAATTTCTTGGCCTGCTCGCGACGGGCTTCTTCCTGGCGCTCGCGCAACACGATCTTGCGCAGCATGTCGTTTTCCTTGAGCAAACGCGCGGTTTCGTCCGGGTTGGCTCCGGTTAGCTTCGCCTTCTCCAGCTCCGTGCTCGCTTCCTGGAGTTGTGAGCGCAAATCAGCCACCGTTACTTCAAAATCCTTGTTCTGTTTCTGGCTGGCAGCGAGCTGCTGTCGCAACTGCTCGACCTGCCGCTTTACCTCGGCGATCTCCTGTTCCTTCTTCGGTTTGTCCGCGCCGATCTCGTGCACCGCCTTTTCGGCGATCGCGAGCTTCGTCTTCAATTCGGTATTTTCGGTGACGAGGACCTGAACGCGTTCCTGCGCCTGCTTCGACGTCTTCAGGTCTGCGAGCAATTGATTGCGCTCCTTGGTCACGGCCGTCAATTTCGCGCTCTCGGCGTCCTTTTCTTTCTCCGCGGTGGTGCGTCCCTTTTCGGCGGCGGCGAGCGCTTTCTTCAACTGCGCAATCTCACCTCGAAGTGCTTCCTGCTTTTTCGAATCCTGCCGGTCGCTCCCGGCAATTGTTTTTAGCGATTCTTCAGCCTGAGCGAGCTGGCTGCGCGCTTCCTGTTCGGCGCCCTTCGTTTTTTCGATTTCCTTCTGTGCCTGTTCCAGCTTGGTGTTCGTCTCCTGGAGCCGACCGTTCAAGGTTTCCCTCTCCTTGGCCACGGCGTCATACTGGTTACGCGATTTCTCCAGCTCGGCCTGGAGTTGATCCACTTTGTCCTGCAATTTTTTTGTCGCATCCTTGATGGCGGCGTCGTTGGCCACGGAAGGACTCGGCGCGGTGACTGGGGGCGGCGCAGGGGCCTCCCTTGGCACCACCGCAAGTCTGCTGGTATCTACGCTCGGCTCGGGCGGGCCGGGTTTCGTTGGCAACATCGGTGGGTTCGATGCGGCCGGGGGCGGATTGGAAGTCGCAGCGAGGTCCTTTTGGTTACCGAGTTTGGCCTGAACGCGGACGATGTTCTCACTGATCTTGCGGCTGCGATAATCGACAATCGCGGATTGCCAGTCGCTGCGGGTCCTCTTCAATTCCTCAAGAAGGCTGCCGGCAAAACGGAATTTCGCGAGAGCCGCCTGGAGCTGGTTGTCGTGCTCCAGTTTTTCCCCCTGTTGCGACGTCATGTAGGCCTTGAGAAAAACTTCACTCGGATCGTCCGCCTGGGCCTTCAGCCGAGCAGGCGTGAGGAAAATGGAAAGACCGACGAGCAAAATCAGCCCGAATTTTTTCATGCTTTGGAGAAGCCTGAGATTAATCATGTGTGTGGTTGAGTTGCAACGCTTGAGAGCGCCGCGCCTCACTATAGAGCGGACAGCGTGCCAGCGACGCCGGTTTCCCGTTTGCAAAGAAGGCTCGAAAAACTAGAATCAGAACCTCTGTTGGTGACCGTAGCTCAATGGTAGAGCTCCAGATTGTGGTTCTGGCTGTTGCGGGTTCGAGTCCCGTCGGTCACCCGCCCGCGCGTTCGCGCGGGAAATCCCAAATCCCAAATTCCAACCTCCAAAATCTGGTGAACACCTTGGTTCTTGGAGCTTGGCATTTGGGATTTCCGCCGCGAGAAGCGGCGGCTGGCACGTCCGCTGCTTAAAGGGTTTTCCATGCTTACTCCCGCGCTCCTTCGATCGGCAAAAGTGAATGAAGTAAATGCCGACTTTTGGCTCCGCCTTTTCAATGACGAGGCGCTCAAGAATTCCGACGATCTGGAAAAAATCGTCATCGGATGCGAAATCATCGCCGCGCTCGACGGCGTGGATTTGCTCGCGGCCTGACCGTTTCCCTGCAGCTCTTCGGTAACAATCGCGTTACCTTTGCCGGCTCGCTCCGGACGGGCGAGATCGTACGGTCGGCGAATGAAATTCCGTCGAATCGCCCTCGGCGCTGCCATCGTGGCGTCCTGTCTCGCACTTCTCCTCCAATCAACCAAGCCTTTGCGGGCCGATAGCAGCACTCGACAGCAATTATCGGCGCCTTTCAGCTATCAGGTCCTCGCAACTTCGGCGGAAGCTCCGCTGCCCTTGCGCATGTTCACGACCGCGGTGAAAACGGATTCGCGCGGTGCGATCATTACCGGCACGCAGACCGATCCGGCGAAAAATATTGTGGGGCCCGAACCTGCCGGCGAACGCGGCGGGATGGAGCGCTACACGAAAATCATGTTCGGCGCCGACTACATCGACGGCCGGCCGGATCCCGGGACTCGAATTAACCCAAACAGCCCGGCGGTGAAAAGCGGCAGCCAGCTTTGGCCCAATCGTCCGCAGCCATTCCGGAGCCAGCCGCGCGCGCTCGCCCTCACGCCTGACGGCCGGAAACTTTACGTCACTCTACCGGGCCGGGAGGGTTACCCTGATTGGCGCGTGGCGGTTGTGGACACGCAAAGCCGGCGCGTTCTCAAGTGGGTCGATCTGCGGCCCGCGGGAATGAAAGCCGGGCTACGCCCGATCGGCATCCGGATTTCGCCCGCGAACACGTCGATCTATCCGCGGCCTTACGCCGTCGTTCTCAACCAGTACGGCAACTTTGCTTCGGTCATCGATACGGAGAGCGACACCGTGATCGGCGATTTCGCGATGGGGACGTACGGCGAGAAAACGATCTTCAATTCAGCTGGCACCCGCCTTTATGTCACCGACCGCTTCAAAGACGAAGTTCGCGTCTTCCGCATCGACTCGGGACCGAAGTTTACCCAGATCGCGGAAATCCCGACCGGCACCACGCAGCTCGAGCGCACCAACCCGCGCGATCTCGACTTGAGCGCGGACGGCGGCACCCTCTACGTCGCGAACACGCTGGGCCACACCATCGCTGCGATTAACGTCGCCAATGACGCCAACACTCTGATCGGCAACCTGCCCCTCGGCGGCCTTGCCACGGATGTAAAGGTCAGTGGCCGCTGGGGAATCGTCTCCGGCCAGGCAACCGGCACGAAATTGAACGGGAAAGAAACGGGGCACGGTTTGCCGACCACCGACGCGAACGGCGTCGCGATCAAAAACGATGGGAGCCCGCTCGGTTACACCCCCGTGATGACCGACGCGACGAAGGCCACGACTTTCGACGACATTGGCAGTGAGCTAAACATTTTCGACACCCAGACCAACCGCTTCGTTTATCGCTACGTCGACAAAGGCCGTGACTTTTCGCAGCTCGTTAGGCCGGGCGAAGTAGTCGACCTCCACGATCACACGGAAGCGCAGCGGCTAATTCGCGGCAGCGGCCCGGAGCAAATGGTAGTGAAGAACGGGTTGCTCTTCGTGAGCATGCTGCATTCGGACAAAGTTGAGGTCTTTCGCATCAACCAGACACCAAGTGACGTCTCGGGAATTCTCTCGCCCCTCGGCTTTGAGTTTACGGGTGGGATTACACCCGAGGGTATCCAAGTTTCGCCGGATGGCCGGACGGCCTACGTGGCGAACATGCAGACGGAAGACATTTCCTTCCTTGGTGTCGATCAGAACGGTCGCCTGGCGCGTCAGGGATATTTGCCGGTCGGCGTCACGCCGAACACACCAGACCCCGTCAAAGGCGGCACGGGCGCAAATCTCTTCGCCACGGACGAAGAAGTCGGCCTCCGCTGGTTTTTTACCTCGGTCTACGCGGATGATCCGCCAATCGTCGGGAAGACCACGACCGGATTCGACGCGCAGAAATCCTGCGCGTTCTGCCATTGGGACGGCCGGCAGGACGGTTGCCAATGGAACGTGGCCGCTAACGCCCTTGGCGGCGTGAAGGTGTGCCCGCAGAACAAGGATATTTCGGACAACTGGCCTGAGTGGTACGAGGGACTGAACAACGATTTCATGGCTTACGCCTCGGCCTGCAATGGCGAGGTGCTCGGCGGCGAGCGAAACCCAATCGCCATTTTCCCGCAGCAAAATCAGCTCGACCGGTTTAAAGCCCGCGAGCAATGGGTGCTGGCTAAGACCGAACAAAACTCGCGCGCGATCGGACGCCCCGAGTTAAACGGCAAGGCGTTCAAGGTCGGCTACTACGACATGGCGTATCTGCAGATTCTTTGGTCGCAAAACGAGACGCGGCTTTTCCCGAACCCGCTGGGCCTTGCGCCCTCGCAAACAGACGCACAAAAGATCGCGCGCGGCCGGCAAATCTTTACAACGAAGGTTTCCGCAGGCGGCGCGGGTTGCGCGGACTGTCATCACAACGGCAACAAAATTACCAACGGCGTCCTCGACGACACCTTCCAGGATTTCAACATTCATGAACCCGGCGTAGTCAGTGAGATGACGGTCGACGGCAAAGGCCCCTTCTTCCGGCCGGAGGGAGACTACTTCTTCGAGCCCTTCGCGCCGCCGCAGGATGTGGGCACGCCGCAGAATCTGAGCAGCCGAAACACGAAGCATCTCCGCGCGCTGTGGGACGCGACCCCGCGCTATCTGCATCATGGCGCGGCGCACACTCTGCGAGAGGTTCTCCTCGCCCCTGACTCTCCCCTGCTCGCGCCGGGCGAGCGCGGTTTCAATTTCCGCACGGTTCGCACCGATCATTCGCGCGCCACCGGCGCCGGATTAAACGGCCGGCCTGCGCCTGTCTTACCTACGCAGGTTCCGATAACGGTCGCGGACAGCAATGGCTCACTGGCCGGCGACGCCAGGGGCGCGATCTACGTGAGCTTGGACAACCCCGCCGTGAAGAATGCGGACGGCACTTCGCAGATCGATCGTCTCGGAACGAAAAACGTCGCGCCGCTTTTAACCAGCGGCCAGATTAACCCAGCGTTGGCCGCCAACCATATCCAGGTCATCAAAGACACGCACGGGAAGACTTCCCAGCTTTCTGCCGCGGACCTCGACGCGCTGATCACGTATCTGAATTCGCTCGATCGGAATACGGTGAAGGCGACTGTCGGATCCAATCAATGATCCAGCTCGTCCCCGTAACTCGCCAAAGCATTTCAAATTGGAATAAACCCTCTTACTGTTCCTGAAGCATGCGCATTCTGGTTGTGGACGATGAAGTTCGGCTCGCGCGGCACGTCGCGTCGGCGCTGACCGAAGCCGGTCACGATCCCGTCGTGATCCATGATGGAGAAACGGCGTTGGGTGAGGCGGAACGGACGTCGTTCGATCTCGTTGTGCTCGATGTCGGGCTTCCCGGGATGGACGGTTTCGAGGTGCTGAAACGAATGCGCGCGAAGAATATGCCGCACCGCGTCCTGATGCTCACGGCCCGGGGCGAATTGAACGATCGCGTGACCGGCCTTCAAATCGGGGCTGACGATTACCTTTCCAAACCGTTTGCGATGCAGGAACTCGTGGCGCGGATTCGCGCCCTCGGACGCCGCTACGCGGAGGAACCGGAGCTCGTCCTGCGCGTCGGCGATCTGACGTTGAACCTCGCCAATCATGACGTTTTCCGCGGTGAACGGCGGATCGAACTGTCGACGCGCGAACTGACTTTGCTTAAAGTCCTGATGCGCGAGCCGGGGCGCGTCTTTACCCGCACCGAATTGTGTGAGCGTGTCTGGGAACGCGAGCATGAATACGACATGAAGCTCGTCGAAGTTTTCGTGGGCCGGCTGCGGAAGAAGATCGGGGTCCCGCCTCTCATCCACACGGTGAGACACGTTGGCTACACGATCCGCGAAGCCGAGGTGGAATGAAACGGTGGCCGCTGCGTTGGAAGCTGGCGCTATATGCCGCGGTGCTGGCGGTGGTCGCTACCCTCGCGGGCGCAGCGACGACCTGGACCGTCATTCTCCTGAGCGACGCCGAGATGCGACAGGTCAGCGGGATCCGACAGGACATCCTTTTGGGGATGCTGGGCGCGATCCCTACTGTCCTGCTCGTGATTGCGATCGGCGGCCGCTGGGTGGCGAAGAAGGCGCTCGCGCCGGTGGAAGCGATCAGCCAGGCCGCCTCGCAGATTAGTGTTCAGAATCTGGATCAACGGCTCCCCGTTCCGCCGACCGCCGATGAGATAGCTGAGCTGATTGCGGTTATGAACGGCACGCTGGATCGATTGCAACGCAGCTTCGAGCAATCGGTTCGGTTTTCCGCCGAAGCATCGCATCACCTGAAAACGCCGATTGCCGTTCTCCGCGTCGGCATTGAAGAAATTCTCACCGACCCGGAGACCCCGCCGAAACAACAAGCGCGCGCCGACGCGTTGCTGCACCAGGTTCATCAACTGACTTCCATCGCCGAGAATCTTCTCCTGCTCGCCCGGGCCGATGCGGGCCGGCTGGAGTTGCACCGGGATTTGTTCGACCTGAGCGAAGTGCTGCGCGGCATGTGCGAAGACGCGAGTGTGATGGCCGAAGCCGAAGGGCTCGAAGTGGAAGCGAAGCTACCTGACGAACTACCGGTCCTGGCCGATCGCTCGGCGGTTTCCTTGATCGTCCAGAACCTGCTCGAAAACGCGATCAAGTATAACCAGCCGGACGGGTGCATCTGCATTTACGCCAGCGCCGTCGACGGCGTCGCAGAAGTAACGGTGAAGAATAATGGCGAACTGATCCCGCCCGAGCGCGCTCCGCATATCTTCGAGCGGTTCTACCGCGCCCGCTCCGATGCGCGGATTCCAGGCCAGGGGCTCGGTCTCGCCGTCGCGGTCGAGCTCGCCAGAGCGCACGGCGGCCGCCTCGAGCTGGTTCGTTCCGATCGGGACTGGACTGAGTTTCGCTTAACGCTGCCGCGCCAGCGCGTCGAGGCTGCCAAGCCCGAAGCGGCTTTGGCCTAACAAGTCATTCTTTGTTGCCGGATTGCTGGCCTAACGAATTATCGGGTAACAGTTGCGTTACCTTTGCCAGGTAGAAGTGCGGTTGCGGCTGTGTTCGAATAGGCCGCATGAAACATTGGATCACTAAATCACTTCAGGTCTGCGCGCTTTTGATCGCCCTGGCGGTCCCGAGCTTCGCAGAGGAAAGCAAACGCGGATTTTACGAAGGCAATCTGGCCGGCGGCGGCAAGATCGTTTTCTTCGTCCAGGGTAATCACGCGCTTTCAACTTACATCTTCGACAGCGCCGGCCAGCAGGCTTACTTCGGCGGCGGCACCGTCAACGACAACGGCACGTTCACCCTGACGACGACGCCGGCAGCCACGATCACCGGGACTGTCAATCCGGGTTCCGTCGTTGCCTCCGTTCTCAACCAGAACATCACGGCCAACCGCGTCGGCACCTTCGGTGAGTCCGAACACCTGGGCGGCCGGTTCAGCGCCACGGCGACCAGCGACGCCGGGGCTTCCTTCGATGTGAAGTTCGTCGTCGACGCTCAGAAAAATATTTTCATGATCGCCAAGCAGGGCGCGACTGTGCTCGGCGGCTTCGGCACAATCACGGCGGCGGCATCGCCAACCGCAACTCCTTCGGCGACGCCGACTGCCACACCCAGCGCCACTTCATCCGATGACCACGGCGGCGGCGGGGACGACTTTCCAGCACATTGGGATCCTAAGCTTAGAATTCCACGTGGACAAGTTGTCGC
>JADMIO010823483.1_pt1 | contig 25661 bp, 16 predicted proteins | sample 8958161 | NCBI WGS metagenome assembly JADMIO01 (sample SAMN16585339, study PRJNA669376) | soil metagenome | isolation source: Crop rotation soil | place: USA: Cullars Rotation, Alabama | collected 2011 | reverse complement strand
CTCCCCGCGCCACGCGGCCTTCGCGCTGGGCGCCCAGCCCGTCTGGGAACCCGCCGCGTGGGAACGCGACGTCATCGCCCGACGCCCGTCGCTCCGCAGCCAGCTCCGCCGCGCCACCCGCAAGGGCGTCACGGTCGCGCGCCAGCCCGCCGCCACCGCCACCGGCGACCCCGGCGTCCGCGACTGTCTCGCCGCCTGGCTCGCGTCCAAGCCGCTCCCCCCCATGCGCTTCCTCGTCGAGCCCGAGTTGCTTCCGGACGCCGACGACCGCCACGACGACCACGCGACCGACGACCGCCTGATCTTCGTCGCCACCCAACACGACGCCCCCCGTTTAGCCGGCCCGCTCGCGGGCCGTGGTCTTTCCGCGACGGACGAGGGCGCGCCGCGCGCCGTCGGCTTCCTCGTCGCCTCCCCGGTCCCGTGTCGCAACGGCTACCTGATCGAGCAGGTCGTCCGCCGACCCGACGCCCCCAACGGCACCGCCGAGCTCCTGGTCGACGCCGCAATGCGCCACCTCGCCGACACCGGCGCCGCCTACGCGACCCTCGGGCTCGTCGCCCTCGCGGACCACGCCCGCGAGCAGCTCGCCGAAAATCCCCCCTGGCTCCGCTGGCTGTTCGCCTGGGCCCGCGCGCACGGCCGCCGCTTCTACAACTTCGCCGGCCTCGAGTCGTTCCGCGCCAAGATGTCCCCCGCCCGCTGGGACCCGGTCTACGCGATCGTCAACCAACCCCGCGTCGCCCCGCCCGCCGTCCGCGCGATCGCCGCCGCCTTCGCCGACGGCCCGCCCGAACTCGCCGCCTTCCGAGCCATCACCCGCGCCGCCCGCCGCGAGCTAACCCGCGCCGCCACCACCCTCCGCCAAAGGTTCGCCCCCGAGCAAAAACGGGGACGCAGCTAGTATTCCCGAATGCGCCCGAGCGAAACGGGGACGCAGCTAGTATTCTCGCAGCACCTTCTCTTACTGCCCCACACCCGATCCCCCCCGCCCAAACGAATTCACCGGTGCGCATGAATGACCACTCCCACGCACCTCCCCCGCGCCCGAAAAAATGTTCGAAAGACCCGCGATTCTGACGCCCGATCCCACGCGCGCCCGGAATCCTCGTCACCGGCGCGCAACAACGCCCCTCCTGATGGACGCCCGCGCGCGGTCTCGACCGCCACGCGCGGCGCCCCCGCTCTTTGACATCCCCATAGTCCAAAGCCACAGCCGGCATCGCCAACCAGGCACCCCGGACCGGGGGCGCAAAGGGGGCATCCGGGCGGCGCTTTGGGGTGATTCGGGCGGCGCAAAGGCGGCAAACGGGCGGCGCTTTGGGGGCGCTAAGGCGGCGCCCGGGCGGCGCTTTTTCACGCCCGCAGAAACCGCAACTGCCAACGCCCACTCGACTTACGCAACGGCCACCCCTCGCGCGATTCTCTTTTTCCCCACCGCGGGGCCCAACCCCTAAGCCGACGAGGGCCCGCTTACCGCTGCACCGCGAACTGCGCGCTCGTCGCCACCATGTACACCGCCGCCTTCGCCCGACCCAGCGGGTCCCCCACCGGGATCGTGCTGATGTGGTTGACCACGACGGCCTTCGCGGCGGCGGACATCTGGCCCGCGCACAGCCGGTTGCTCAGGTAATCGACCAGCGCCGTCGGGTTCCCTGCCAGCCCCTGCTCGGTCGCGAGGTTCAGCTTGATGTCGCCGTACTTGAACCCGTAACCGATGCCCCAGTAGAACCAGTTCGCGACCGTCATCGTCGTCGTCTCGTTCGTGATCTGGAACTCCGGCGCGACCAGCCCCGCCTTCGCCAGCACGCCCGCCTGCGAATATCCCGGCTCGAAAAAGTTGAACACCGTCGGGCTGTTCATCGGCGTCTGCGCCAGGTCGTTGTCCGTGATGTCGATCGACCAGTTGTACGGCGCGTAAAACGAGTAGGCGTGGCAGCCGCGCATGACCGCGGTCGTGCGGAGCAGCGGCTCGCGGAGCTTGCCGAAACCCTGTTGGGCCAGCATGTCGCTGCTCCGCGCCTCGTAGTCCGTCAGGATCGCCCGCACGACCGCCTTCATGTCCCCACGGACGCCCGCCCCGTTGTTGTTGAACTTCTGCGCCACGCGGTAAACGTAGCCCGGGCTCGGGTTCGAGCAGACGAGCTTCTGGATCAGCGCGCGGGCCACGAACGGCCCGCAGTTCGGGTGGTTGAAGATGTCGTCCAGCGCGGACTTCATGTCCTGCTGGATCGTCTGGTTGGCCGGTACCACCAGGCCGTCGAGCAGCGTCTTGGCGGCCGTGTCGTGACCGGCCGTCGCCGGGGACATCGGGTTCACGTAGTCGATCGGCGGCACCTCCACCCCACCATTCTGATGAAAGTCCCACCCCGTGAACGCCCGCGCGAACGCGACCACGACCGACTGGTCATAAGTCGCGATCGGCTGGCCCGTCGCCGCGTCCAGCTTCAGCGTCCCGTCGGGCCACATCTGGTTGAGCCCGATCGTGAAGAGCTGGAGCACCTCGCGACCGTAGTTCTCGTTCGGGTTCGTGCCACGAGTCGGGTCAGCCTTCTTGTTCCCGCGCATGTCCAGGTACTCGCCCATCATCGGGCTCAGCGTCACGTCCTCGAGCAACTGGCGGAAATTCCCCAGGCCGTCGCGGCCGAGCATGTCGTAATACGTCGCCATGCCGAACGGCACCTGGGACAGCAGCGACTTGTTCTGCGAGACCACGAAGTGCTGCGACAGCGCGAACGCGACGCGCTGCCGAAGCTGGTCGGGCGCGGTATTGGCCAGCTTCCACCACGAGTCCCAGTACTGATTATAGGTGACCGCCTCGGTGCGCCCGTTCAGGATCGCGACCTGCGACGTCTGGGCCATGTTGAACTGGTTCGTGATCCACGCGTCATACCCCTGGCCGATCACGTCCTGGATCGACTGGTCGGTCGCGCCGTAAGACGCCTGCGCCAGGAATCGCACCGCGTCCGTCTGGCTGATCGTCCCGCCCGGCAGCGCAGGCGGATCGGCGGGGGGCGTGAACGTCGTCGACCCCGTAGCCGCCAGGAAGTGCCCGCGCAACTCGCCGGACGGGTACTTCGACGAGTGGACGTTGACGTAAAGCCGCCCCGCCTTGAGCGCGGTGATCTGATCGGCCACCGACGTCGTCCCGCTCTGGACGAAGACCCACTTCCACGACCCGTCCGCCTGCGGGGCGTTCGTGTCCATGTCGAAGATGATCGCGCCGACCGTGCCCGGGTCAGCCGGGCCGTGCACGTGCATCCCGGTCTTGGTCGTGGTCAGGTTCGAGTAGTTGACGTTGACCGTCGCGTAAGTCTGGTCCGCCGAGAGCATCAGCGTCGCCGACCCCGACCCGGACGAGACCGACGCCCCCTCGGGCTTAAGCGTGGTCACGAAGAGCTGCGCCGACCCGCCCCCGCCGCCGCCGCTCGGCGGGCTGACGGTCAGGACGAACGCGCGGGTGGTGGTCAGGATGCTGTCGGACGCGGTCAGCGAGATCGTCGCAGTGCCGGTCTGATTGGGCGCGGGGGTCAGCGTGATCGTCCGCGCGCCGCCCGAGCCGCCCAGCACGACGTTCGCGTTGGGCAGCAGCGTCTGGTTGTCGGACGAGGCGCTGAGCCAGATCGCGTAAGCGGGAGTCTCGCCGTCGGCGAGCGTGAACGAGATCGCCGGCGTGGCCGTGCCGGTCGTCGTCGACACGTTCGCGATCGCGCCGATCGTCGGCGCGGTGTTCGCCGCGGGTCCGCCGGCGACCGTGCTGCCGACCGCGAACTTGACGACGTTGACGTCCCCGACCGAGATCGAGTTGCTCGCGTTCAGGTCGCCTCGGAAGTTCGACAGCCCGACGGTCGCGCCGACCCAGAACTTGATCAGGTTGACGTCCGCGACCGACACCGAGCCGCTGCCGTTCACGTCGCCGACCAGCGTCCGGAAGGAAACGTCGGCGGTCGCGGCGGTCCCGCCGCCGGTCGGGACGACATTCGCCGCGTGGATCGTCACCTGCTGCGCGTTGGCGACGTTTGTCAGGTTGACCAGCATCTGGTTACCGGAGAACGACGTCGACGCGATCGTCGCCGTGCCCGCCGTCACGCTCGCCGTGCCCGACTGGACGTTCTTGTCGAAGTTCAGCACCACGGTCAGGCCGCCCGTCAGGTCGCGCGGCTCGATCCCGCTGGCGCCGGTCAGCGGCAGGCCCATGTCGAAGGGCGTCGTGCCGTGAATCTTGCGCGAGGCGGCCGACTGCAGCACCGGGGCGGCCTGCGCAAGAGCGGAGTTGCCCGCGGCGGAAATGAATGCGATGACTAATGCGGCGGCGAGGAGCGTCGAGCGTTTCGGGTAATTCATGGTGCGCTCTCCTGGGTGTCAATCTTGATGGCGATGTCGAACGGTCAGTTACAAGGGACCTTCACGTCGTCCGCGTCCCACATCTCGCGATCGGGGCCGGCGGACATGATCTCCATCTGCTTGCCGGAGATCTGATGAAAAAAGAACGGCGTCCCCCACGCGTCGACCAGCTCTCCGGCGTCGTTCATCGGCGACTCGGCGTGGACGACGAAAACGACCTTGTCCGGATTGGCGCCGGTCAGCGCCCTGGTGATCTCGGCGTTCGTGCCGGTCGGGAACTGGTCGTACCGGCGGAGGTATTCGCGCAGCGGCCGCTCGACCCGGGCGATCGCGCTCAGGGCCTTGACGCGGTCGGCGCCGGAGATCGGCACCGCCTTCGCCTTCGCGCGAACGGGGGCGTCCGGGGCGACGCCCTGCCCCGGCGTGGGGGCGGCGGCCGCGGCGGTGTTCGGCGGCACCTGCTGCCGCGAGATCGCGAACATGACGACCGACGCCAGCGCGAACAACGTCGCGCGGAAGCGCCGGCGTACCTTGATCTCGCGCGGACTGTTCGTTGGGGTGTTCTGCATCGTTCGTCTCCGGGCGGACACGCCGATCAACCCATGAACCCGAGGTCAGGGTGGGCGAATCGGTTCAGGTTGGGGAACACGGTCGTCAGGTTGGTCGCGCTCACGCCGAACCACTTGGCGAGCGTCGCGCTGTACTCATCCACGCTGGTCGACGGGATCCACCGGCCCAGCGTCGTATCGTCCGGGCCGTCGATCGTCAGGTTGGGGTACGTGCCGTAGACCTTCTGGCCCTGCACCGCGCCGCCCATGACGAGCTGGTGGTTCCCCCAGCCGTGGTCGCTGCCCGTGCCGTTGCTCGTCAGCGTGCGGCCGAAGTCGCTGGCGGTGAACGTCGTCACGCTGTTGGCGACGCCTAGCTCGACCGTGCTGTCGTAAAACGCCTTCATCGCCTGCGACAGCTCGGTCAGCAGGTCGGCGTGCGGGCTCATCTGCCCGCCGTGCAGGTCGTAACCGATCACGGCGGCGAAGTAGATCTGCCGCTTGTGCCCCAGCGCGGTGCGGGCGGAGATCAGCTTCGAGATCATCTTGAGCTGGCTGCCCAGCGTGGTCGCGGGGAACGCGGTGTTGATCACGGGGGCGCCGGCCAGCGCGCCCTTGAGCAGCGCGTCGTTGTCGATCGCGCGGGTCATCGTCTGGGCGAACGCGTCCTCGTACAGGTTGCTGTGCGGCGTCTGCAAGAGGTTCCGCACGGCCGCAATGCGGTCGGCGGGGATCTGGTCCAGGCCGACGCTGCCCGCCGGGCTCACGCTGTACTGCGCGACCTGGTTGCCGACCTCGAACGTGTTGGCGCCGGCGAGCGTCATGCACATCGAGACGCTCGAGTTGCCGTTCAGCGACGCGAGCAGGTCGGCGGTGCGGCCGGCCCAGCCGGTGCGGCTCTGCTGGTCGGGCACGGACGTCTGCCACTGCACCTGCTGGTCGTTGTGGGAAAAGAGCTGCGGCGGGAGCGGCACGGTGTGGGCGAAGAACTGGCTGCGGGTCGTCGGCACGACCAGCGTGCCGACGTTGAACACGACGCCGAGCTTCCCCTGGTTGAACAGCGTCGCCAGCTCGGGGCAGGCGGGGTGGAGGCCGTACGTGCGGCCGCCGGCGTTGATCGGGTTGGCCGCCTTGAGCTGCGACGTCGGGATCGCCAGAGGCCCGCGCGCCGCCGCGTACGCCGCGTAGTTCGAGTCGGTCGGCACGACCAGGTTGTTCCCGTCGTTCCCACCATACAGGAACAGGCAGACCAGCGACTTGTAATCGTCGGCGGTCGTGGCGGCGGCGGCGGCGTTGATCATCCGCATGTCCCACACGGTCGAGGCGATCGCGCTCGTGCCGACGGCGGCGCAGCAGGCGCGGCGCAGGAAGTCACGGCGGCCGGCGCGGCGGGACGCGTTCTGATTCGGGGAGGTGTCGCGCATGGTGTATTGCTCTCCTGGTGGTGGCGGCGTCGTCGGGAAAATCACGGGACAGCAAGACCATCGGCCACAAGAATGTGGCGCGTAACCAAGCTGAACCCAGGGACCACGAAAAACTTTTGCCCGGCGGGTCGCGGTGCGTCCGTTCGCGCGGGTCGCGCCGGATGGAGTGGCGCGGGGGCCGCGGGACCCGTGGTGTTTCTTCCCCACCTGATTGGCACGCGAGCCGATCCCGCCGCCGAAGCCTCTCGGGAAGGCCGGGGTCGGGTGACTCGACCGTGCTACGTTCTAATCGTCTTCTAATCTTCCGCGGTTGCGGAACGGCGAACTACAGAACGACTCGGGATGCTCTATCAGAACGGCGATGTCGCGAGGGGCAAACTTGTAACGGATCAGTCGTAATGATGTCCAGCGAAAATGCCGTCATAAACAGAAAATTTTCACCCGTCGCATTATCGGGCGTATTTCAAAACACGGCATTTCTCCCGGGAAATTCGCGAGTTTCGACAAAAATACGTCCCGCGAATGTCAAGTCGGCTTCGAATTCCTCCGAACCTAAGTTTGCCGGCCGAGCGCTCAGGGCCGTCGTGGGCTGAACTTACGACGTGGGCGTGCGGCGCGGCGGACGTTCTCAACGGAGGTCTTATGAAGTTGTCATCGAAATTACTGACCCTGCTCGCCGGCGGCGTCGTCGCCGTCGGTGCGTTGTCCGCCGCCGCCGCGACCAAGCCCGGCGCGATCGTCTCGCTTTCCTTATCGGACGGCGACGCGACCCCGACCGCGCGAACGGTCGTGCCCGGTTCGACGTTCACGATCACCGTCAACCTGACCACGACGACCCCGCTGACCGGCGTGGACTACTACTTGCAGACTACGGGCGCGAGCAGCGGCAAGTTCCGGATTTTGGACCGAACCGTCGGCACGGCGCTCTCCGACACGATTAAGGCCGACACCGGCAACAACGGCACCGCGCCCGGCATTGAGGACAGCAACTTCAGCCTGCTGAGCCCGCGCAACGGCCTCGACCTTGGCGCGAGCGTGACCAATGTCAGCACGCCGGTCGCCGCCGGCATTTACGCGCTGGCGACGTATACGATCAGCGTCCCCAGCGACGTGGCCGCGGGCACGTACACGCTGTCGACGACCAGTGACGCCGGCACCGGCTGGGTCGAGGTCGCCCCGACGTTTGACGAGTGGTCGTTCAATGCCCAGGGGACGTTCGCCGTGACCGTGCAGGGCGGCGGCGTCGGCGGCGGGGTCCCCGAGCCCGCGACCGCGGGCCTTGCCGCGACCGCGCTGGTCGGGCTGCTCGCCCGGCGTCGCGGGCGGTAAGTTGGTCACAGAAAAGTACTGCGGAGGGCGCCACCGGCGGGCCTTGGGCTCGCCGGTGGTCTTTTTATGTATGTCGCCCGTCGACGCGCCGTCTACAGGATTGTCGCCAACTCGGCGATCGCGGCTCTCGATTCTTCGAGCAACATGGGATCCGCCAGGTCCGCCGGCGCGAGCGTCTCGCGATACCGGCGCGTGACCCAATCGACGAGCTTCGCGTACAGGGCATCGGTCAGGAATGCGCTCGGCCGCGTCGCGCTCCGCTGCGCGTCGGTCAGCACCACCCGCAGCCGCAGACACGCCGGCCCGCCGCCGTTCCGCATGCTCTGGCGGACGTCGAGGAAATGCGCGGCGCGGATCGGCGTGTCCCCGCCGGCGAGCACGCGATCGATCACCCGCCGCGCACGCGCGTGATTCCCGCACTCGACCGGCGCGATCAGCGCCATCGTCCCGTCCGCCAGCGTCACGATCTGGCTGTTGAACAAGTACGTCTCGACCGCCTCGGCGAGCGATAACTCGTCCGGCGAAACCTCGATCACGTGCAGCGGCCCGCCCGAGATGCGGGCGAACGCCTCGCGCAGGCGGGCCATCGCCTCGGCCCGATCTGCGTACGCCTGGGCGTGGCAGAACAGGACGTTCTCGTTGCAGACGGCGGCGACGTCGTTGTGAAACACGCCCGCGTCGATCGCGTCGGGGTGCTGTCGCAGGAAGACCGCGTGCGCCACGCGGTGCCGCCGCGCCAGCGCCCGGCTCGCGTCGTACGTCTGGCGCGCGGGGAAGGCCTTTGGCGGCGGCGCGTCGGGCCGGCGCCCGTATACGAAAATTTCGACCCCCGCCTCGCCGTGCGCCGCGCAGAGCCGCATGTGGTTCGCCGCCCCCTCGTCGGCGAAGGCGGCCGTCGCCGGGAGCGGCCCGTGATGCGCGAAGTGTTCGCCTTGCGGAAAGATCTTTCCCAGAGCCGTCGCCGTTGACGCCGCCTCGATCGACCGGTGCAACTGCGACACGAGATTGGCCGGCGAAAAGTGGACGCGCCCGTCGACAGTATCCGCTGACGGCGTGACGGTCGCCGCGTTGGCCGCCCACATCGCCGACGCGCTGCTCGCCGCCGCCAGCAGCGCCGGGTCCTCGCGCGCCACGGCCTCGAGTACCCGCGCGTCGCTGCCCGCGTACCCCGCGGCCCGCAGCAGACCCAGGTCCGGCCGCACCGGCGGCGGCAGCACGCCCTGCCCGACGCCCAGGTCCGCCAAGAACTTCATTTTCGCCAGCCCCTCCAGCGCCGCGGCGCGCGGGTTCGACAACGAGTGCCGACTCCGAAGCGACGCGACGTTCCCGCGCGCGAGGCCGGCATAATTGTGCGTCGGCCCGACGATCGCGTCGAAGTTAAATTCAGTCGCGCCCATCGGGGAGATTCTATGCGGACGAGGAATTCACCGCGTGGGGACGGTGGGGACGTTCCGGCGCCGCTTGTTCAGGTGCGCGCGGCGCGGTTAGCATGACCGCCGATGTCCTCGCGCAAGAAGCAGGTCCCCGCCCGGATGCCCGCCGCACCGCCGCCGCCGGTCAAGTTCTCCGTGAAGACGAGCCTCGCGCTGGGCTTGCTCTTCGGCGGGGCAATCGGCGTCGCGGCGGCGGCGTTCTTTTACTTCCGCAGCCCGCGCGTGGTCGACATGGGCGTCGTCTCCGCGTCGACCGTTCACGCCGACCCGGGAGCGGCGCCGAAGGTCGGCGACAAGGACCTGTTCGCGACGTACGCCGGGTCGGCGTCGTGCCGGGCGTGTCACCCGAAGGAGTCGGACGCGTGGGCGACGTCGCACCACGCGCTGGCGGAGCGGCCGGTCGATTTGGCGAAGGACCGGGCGGCGTTCGACCCGCCGCGGTCGTTCGCGCACGGGACGCAGCGGACGGAGGTAAAGCTCGACGGGGAGACGTGCCTGATCGCCTCGCCGGGCGCGGGGGGCAACGCCACCCCCCTGCCAGTCGCGCGGGTGATCGGCGAGAGCCCGCTGCGGCAGTTCCTTGTGGCGTTTCCTGGCGGGCGATTCCAGACGATGGAGGCGTCGTACGACCCGCTCAAGAATCAGTGGTTCGACGTGTACGGCGACGAGGACCGCAAGGCGGGCGAATGGGGGCACTGGACGGGGCGCGGGATGAACTGGAACAGCCAGTGCGCCGCGTGTCACAACACGCGGGTGCGGAAGAATTACGACGAAGGCGCCGACGCGTATCGGACGGCGATGGCGGAGGCGACAGTCAGTTGCGAGGCGTGCCACGGGCCGATGAAACGGCACCTCGAGGAGGCGAAGACGCTGGCCGCTGAAGCGGCCAGCCCGCGCAAGCCGGGCGCGGCGACGCGGCCCTATTCGCCGGCGCGGTTTTCGAAAGAGCAGGTATTTCACACGTGCGCCTCCTGTCACGCGCGGCGGGCGGACCTGACCGGTGAATTCGCGCCGGGCGATAATTTCTTCGACCACTATTCGCTGGCGGTTCCCGACCTTACCGAACTGTTCTACCCGGACGGGCAGGTTAAAGAGGAGGATTACGAGTTCACGGCCTTTTCCGGAAGCAAGATGCACGCGGCCGGCGTCCGCTGCGCCGATTGCCACGAGCCACACACGGGCAAGACGCTCCTGGCGGGGAACAACCTCTGCATGCGCTGCCATAACGGGTCGTACCAGGGTAGCCCGCTGATCGTTCCCGAGCAGCACTCGTTCCATAAGGCGGAGTCGGCCGGCAATCAGTGCGTCAACTGCCACATGCCGCAGACGACGTATATGCAGCGGCACGCGCGGCACGACCACGGGTTCACGACGCCCGACCCGCTTCTGACCAAAGAGCACGGCGTGCCCAACGCGTGCAACCGCTGTCACACGGACAAGGACGCCAACTGGGCGATCGACGCTACCGACAAGTGGTACGGCGCGAAGATGCAGCGGCCGACGCGTGACCGCGCCCGCACGATCGCCAAGGCGCGGCGCGGGGACGAGGACGCGCGGCCGGCGGCGCTGAAGATGCTCGCCGAGGAGAAGCAGCCGTTCTGGCGGGCGGTGGCGGCGGCGGTGCTGGCGCAATGGGCGGACGACCCGCGGCACGTCGAGGTCAGCAACGCGCTGATGGCGGCGCTGGACCACGCCGACCCGCTCGTGCGCGAGAGCGCGGCGACGTCGCTGTCGTCCTTGGCGCAGCGGCGGGACCGCGTCGTGCAGGAGGCGCTTGAGAATCGGCTGACCGACCCCGTGCGGGCCGTGCGCGTGCGGGCGGCGTGGGCGCTGCGCGAGAACCTGTCGCCCACTTCGGCGGCCGGTCAGGATCTGGTTGAACAACTCAAGTACGGCGCGGACCAGCCGGCCGGCGCCAAGGCGCGCGGCGATTACCTCGCGTTCCGCGACCTCGAGGCGGCGACGCAGTGGTACACCAGGGCCGTCGACTGGGACCCGAACACCGCGGCGCTCCGGGACGCGCTGGCGAACGCGCTGGTCCTCGGCCAGCACACGCAGTCGGCGGCGGAGCAGTACGCGCTGGCCGCCAAGCTCGACCCGCGCCAGCCGACGTACCCGTACAAGCTTGCGCTGGCGTATGACAAACTGCAGAAATACCCTCAGGCGATCGACATCCTCAGGCAAGCCGAGGCCGCCTTCCCCAACAACGCGCAGTTTCCTTACGTGAGGGCATTGATCCATCAGAAGGCGAACCAGACCGACGAGGCTAAGCGGGCGGCGCGGCGGGCGCTGGAGCTCAATCCGGCGTTCGACGACGCGAAGGCGCTGCTGCAATCGCTCGAATGAACGGCCGGGGTTGAATTCATTCGCACGGCGCGGCATCTTCCCCGCGGCTCGAACACCGTCCTAACCTTTGACCGCGGATCGCGCGCGACACGGATGTCCCTGGAACTCTGCATTCTCGCCAGCGGCTCGATGGGCAACGCCGCCGTCCTGCGCTGCCCGAGCGGCGCGATGCTGATCGATTTCGGCATCGGCCCTCGGACGCTCGAGCGGCGGCTCGTCGGCACGGGCGTCGGCGTCGCCGACCTGAGCGCGGTCTGCCTCACGCACCTCGACTCGGATCACTTCAACCGGAACTGGCTCCCGACGCTCGTGCGGCAAGGCGTCGCGATCCACTGTCACGCACACGCCGCCCCGGACGTCGTCGGTGACGACCCGGTCGTCCGCCCGCTCGTGCGCGCGTTCGATGCCGGCGCGTTCGAGCCGCTGCCGGGCGTTACGTTCGAGCCGATCGCGCTGGCGCACGACCGCGAGGGGTCGCACGGGTTCGTGATCGACGGGTTCGGCTACCGAATCGGTTACGCGACCGACCTGGGCCGCGTGCCGGGCGAATTGGTCGACCGCTTCCGCGGCTGCGACCTGGTGGCGATCGAGAGCAACTACGACCCGGCGATGCAGGAGGCCAGCGCCCGCCCGGCGTTCCTCAAGCGGCGGATCACGGGCGGCAGCGGGCACCTGTCCAACGGCCAGGCGCTGGCCGCGATCCGCGCGATCCTCGACCGTGCCGCCGCCGTCGCCGACCGCCTGCCCGAGCACATCGTGCTGCTCCATCGCAGCCAGGAGTGCAACTGCCCGCGCCTGCTCCGGCGAACCTTCGGCCGCGACCCGCGGATCGCGGTGCGACTTACGCTGGCGGAACAACACCGGCGGACGGAGTGGCTACGACGCACGACCGTCGCGCCGGCGATCGGCGAACAGTTGACGCTCGGATTTTGAACCACGCAAATTTTGTAGGGCTTGCTTCAGCGGCCGCGAAGGGTCCCTTCAAAGACGACGCCCGGTGCGGCGCCCGTTCCGCTCGCTGAAGCGAGCCCTACGGGAACCCACGTCACGCCGGCGTATCCCCCGCGACGTCAAACCGGTTGAACGCCCACGCGACCAGCGGCAACGTCGCCAGCGCGAACGCCGTCAGCAGCAGCGCCGCCGTGCCGATCGCGCCCGGCGCCGACCGCGAGTACGCGTACACGGCGTACCCGGCCAGCCCCGCGATGCCGCCGAAGATCGCCAGAATCAGCATCTTGGCGAACAGCATCAGCATGTTCCGCCCCAGGAGGTCCGCCGGGCCCGCCACGGTGCGACTCGGCATGAGCAGGAAGATCACGTTCTCGACCGAGAACAATAGCAGGTTGAGCGGTACCGACAGCACCGCCGCCGCGATCAGCGTCTCGTCGGCGCGCCGCGCCGCGATCATCACCCCGCCGACGATCAGCCAGTGGCACGCGGTCATCATCAGCACGGGCGTGACGAGCTGCCCCGCCGAAAGCGCCAGCGCCGACACGGGCAGCGACTTCAGGTAATCCATCTGGTCGAGGTCCCCGCGGAAGTCGAACCGGAACCAGGACGCGACGATTACCGTCATCCAGACGAGCAGGTTGATCACCGGCATCGCGAGCTCGTGCTCGTCCCCCGCCGAGCGCAACACCGGCCCCGCGCCGATCGCGATAATGAGCAGGACGAACAGCAGTGCCCGCGCGTTGCGGATCGCCGTCGTCGCCTGCCGCCAGGCGACCGGCCCCGCCCCGCGCCACGGCGGCGGCATCGGGACGCTCCCGCGCGCCTTGCCCCCGGTCCCGCCGATCGCCGCGAACCCGCTCTTGCGCACCCGCGCCAGCCGCGCGTGCAGCGCCTGGCTCTTCGTAGCCGCCGCCTCGAGATAATCAGCGTCCAGCACGAACACGACCGCCATCAGCGCCAGGTCGATCCCCAGCGCCAGGCCCGCGTTCTTCAGCCCGTCCGGCCACCACTCGCCGGCGACGAAGAGCCGGCCGAACACGTCGAGCGGCGCCAGCAACACCGCCCCCACGCGGGATGACCGCAACGCCCGCGCGATCTCCATGAACGTCGCCCGCCCGCCCCCCTTCAGGTACGGATACACCGCGACCGCGATCGCGACGACGACCAGGGCGAGCACGACTTTGCGGCCGCGCGTGTACGCGCGCTCGCCCGCCGACTGCGCAAGCAGCGTCACCGCCATCGAGAAGAGCTGGAGGAACAGCATCGCCAGCAGCAGCGCGACCCACGCGTGCGGCCACGACGCCGCGTGCCGCAGCAGCACCGCCGACAGCATCAGCGACGAAAACACGACCCCGGCCAGCGTCTTGCCGAGCTTGTACGCGAGCAACTGACGCCGCGTGAATGGCCCGGGAAACAAAAAGTCCACCTCGGCGGGCGTGAACGCGATCGCCTTCTCGCCCCCCGACGTGACGACCGCCAGCAGGCACGCCGACAGCAACAACACCGGCGCCGCGTCGAGCACCTGAGCCGGATCCGTCCGCGGCGACGACTGTGCGAGCCACACGGACGGCGCGAGCCACAGCCCCACGATGACGACGCCGAACGCGAGCAGCAGCGCGCCCTTGACGCTCCGCGCCCCGCGCGTCGCGCGGCGCGCCATCGCTCGGCCCTGCAGGCGGTAGAGGACGATTAGCGCGTTCATCGGGGGGCCGAAACCTCGGTGGGCGGTGCGGGGACCGCGGGCGGCGGCGGCGGCGGTTCGGTCGCGCGAAGGAAGACGTCTTCCAAGCTCGCGTCGGTCGCGCCGGCGAACGCCTGCCGCGCCTCCGCCGCCGGGCCGAAGAAGAGACGCCTGCCCTTGTGCAGGATCAACAGGTGCGTCACGAGGTCCTCGACCAGCGCGAGCAGGTGAGACGAAACCACCACCGCCGCCCCCGCCGCCGCCACCTGCCTCACCGACTCCTTCATCGTCCGGATCCCCTTCGGGTCCAGCCCGGTCAGCGGCTCGTCGAACAAGATCGCGCTGGGCCGGTGCAAATACGCACAGCAGATCGCCACCTTCTGCCGCATCCCGCGCGACAACTCGCCCGCCAGCGCGTTCCGCTTCTCCGTCAATTCAAACTGATCGAGCAGCCAGGGCCCGTAGGTCTCGAGGTCCGCCGCGCCGTACGCCGACGCGACGAACCTCAAATGCTCCCACACCGTGAGCGAGTCGAACAGCTTCGGGTCGTCCGGCACGTACGCGAGCCGTCGCTTCGCCTTAACGGGCTCCATCTGCACGTCGACGCCCGCGACGAACAGCCGCCCGAGCGTCGGCGGGATGATCCCGGCGATCGCCCGCATCGTCGTGGTCTTCCCCGCGCCGTTGGGCCCGAGCAGCCCGAGCACCTGCCCGGGCATCACGTCGAACGACAAATCGCTGACCGCGACGGTGTCCTTGTAAGTCTTGTGGTAGCCGACGACCTGGATCACGGGCAAAGCCTTTCGGTAACGGGGCGCGCGGCGAGTCTATCAGAAAGTGCCGGGGCGACGACGGTGGAAAAGTTCGACGAGCACTTTGTCACATCGTCACGCCGTTTGACTTTTCGCGCCCGCGACCATGACATTTCCCCCATGCCCATCGTCCTCGTCACCGAAGGCTCCGACGCCAAACCCCTCGACTGGCTCCGCACCCAGGTCGACGTGATCGAGGTAGCGTACGACGACCCGTCGTTCGAGGCCCGCCTCGCGCAGGCCGACGGCATGGTCGTCCGCACCTACACGAAGGTGAACGCCGCCATGCTCGCCAAGGCGCCCAAGCTCCGCGTCGTCGGCCGCGGCGGCGTCGGGCTCGAGAACATCGACGTCGTCGCCTGCCGCGCCCGCGGCGTCGAGGTCGTCTACACGCCCGACGCCAACACGCTCGCCGTCGGCGACTTCGTCGTCGGCTACATGCTCCAACTGCTCCGCCCGTGGAACTTCTTCAAGGACGCCGCCTATGACCCCAAGGAGTTCAAGCGGATCCGCAACACGGTCCGGGGCGTGCAGCTCAACGAGTTGACGATCGGCATCCTCGGCATGGGCCGCGTCGGAAAACGCGTCGGCCACATCGCCGCCAACGGCTTCGGCATGCGCGTGATCTACAACGACCTGCTCGACATCCCGCCCGAGTCGCTCTCGTTCCCGGCGACGCGCGTGGACAAGCCGACGCTCTACCGCGAGGCCGACGTGCTCTCCGTCCACGTCACGATGCTCCCCGGCAACGAGAACCTCGTCGGCCGCGAGCAACTCGCGACGATGAGGCCGTCGGCGATCCTGATCAACACCAGCCGCGGGGAGGTCCTCAACGCGGCCGCGCTGCGGGACGCGATCGTCGCCAAGAAGATCGCCGGCGCCGCGCTGGACGTTTTTCACCCCGAGCCGCCCGGCACGGATTTCCCGCTGCTCGGCCTGGACAACGTCCTGCTGACCCCGCACCTCGCCGCGCGGACGCACACCGCCCTGGAGAACATGTCGTGGGTCGTGCGCGACGTGGTCGACGTGCTAAACGGCCGCGCGGCGAAATATCCGGCGCCCCTGTAGGCGCGCGGCGAACTACGCCGCCGGCGCCTTGGCCGTCGCCGGCAGCGAGAACACCTTCACGCAATTGCGTCCCCCGTGTTTCGCCGCGTAAACCGCGAGGTCCGCCGCCTTCAGCAGGTGCGCCGGCTGCTTCAGCGGGCTGCCGGGCTCGAGCGTCGCGACCCCGATGCTGACCGTGATCGGCAGCGACGTCGACTCGGTCCGGATCGGCTTGGCCGCCACGGTCCGCCGGATGCTCTCGGCGATCGCCGCCGCCGTCGCCTTCCCGGTGCCCGGCAGGACGAGGGACATCTCCTCCCCGCCGTACCGCGCCGCCAGGTCCGTCGCCCGCGCCGCGGTCCGTAACAGTTTGCCGATCTGCCGCAGCACCTCGTCACCGGTCGGGTGGCCGTGCTTGTCGTTCACGCTCTTGAACTTGTCCACGTCGATCATCAGCAGCGACAAGCTCCGCCCCGCCATCGCCGCCGCCGTGAACTGCTCGCGGAAGAACTGGTCGAACCGCGCCCGGTTCGAGAGCCCGGTCAGGCCGTCGGTCGTCGCCTGCTCCTTGAGCTTGATGTTCTGCTGCTCGAGGTTCGCCGCCTGCTGCTGCGTCCGGAGCGTCAGGTCGACCAGCGCCTCGTTCGCCTTTTTCAGGATCTCGTCGAAGTCGCTGGCCTTGCCCAGCTTGATCTCGAACAGCGGCGCGATCTCCTTCGTGCGGTTGCCGACCTCCGCCAGCATCGCGTCGCAGTCCGCCTCGCTCATCTTGAACCGGTCCAGGCAGAACGCGCGGGCCTCGTTGATCGCCGCCGCCGGGTTCGCGTCCACGAACACGTCCGCCGCCAGCCCCGCGACGTACGCGACGTCCGCCAGCCTCAACAGGTTCGGGTCCGTCACCGCCTTGGGGTCGTGGTGGTGCCGCATCGGCGCGGTCAGCACCGGCGGGAGCTTCCACGACTCGGCGAGGAACCCGCTGACCTCCGCGTGCGTCAGCCGCAGCGCTTCGCGCTCGACGTTGACAAGGTCGCGGTGCGACATCGCCTTCCCGACGATCTGCCCGTATTCCTCCTTCAGCACCAGGTCGAGCACCAGCATCCCGATGTCCTGCAGCAGCGCCGACAGGAAGCACTCCTCCGCCTGCACCATCCCCAGCTTCGACGCCAGCGTCTTGGCCGCCGTCGCCGCGTAGATGCTCCGCTTCCAGTAGTCCAGGTGCTTGAACCCCTTGGCCTTGCTCTGCTGCAAATTGCTGACCAGCGAGAACCCGAGCACGAGCGTCTTGACCGACTGCAGCCCGAGGATCACCAGCGCCTGGCTGACCTGGCTGACGCTCTGGCTGCGCCCGTAAAAGCTCGAATTGACCGTGCGCAGGATCTTGGAAGACATCGCCGGGTCGCGGCTGATGATCCGGGCGATCTCCGCGATGTCGACCTCCTCGCGCTGGGCGAGGTCGAGCACCTCCATCGCCACCGTCGGCAGGGACGGGAGCGTCGGGCATTGTCGAATTCGGGCGAGGAGTTGTTCGTTCATGGGAACAAATCGCGAGGCGCCGGCCCGCCCGCGCGTGAATGCGAATCCGCGCGCGGGATGCACCGGTCACCCTCAGACCGGTGCGCCGAACAACTCGTTACCTTACTATCGAGCGAAAAGGGACGTGACTTGCCCCGGCGGCAATGAGATTTACCCAACCGTTGCAAGGGTTATCGAAAATGGACGCCGCCACGAAGTCCACCCTCGTGCCCCCGCGATGTTCTCGGACGTCCGCGCGTGACGTGCGCCGGCTATTCCGCCATCGCCTTGTCGACCGCCGCCCGGATCCCCGCCTCATTGCCGGAGCCGACGAAGACCTTCCTGACCTTCCCGTCCTTGCCGACGACGACCGTCTGCGGGATGCCGCTGACGCCGTAGGCTTTGGCGGTCTCGGACTTCTCGTCGAGGAGAACCGTCAGGTCCGGGATTAGCTTGGCCGCGACCGGTTGAATCGTGTCTTTGCCCTCTTCGAGGTCGACGGCGAAGACTTTCAACCCTTTTGCGCTCAGTTCCTTGCCGATCTTGTTCAGGCCCGGCAGCGACTCGCGGCACGGGCCGCACCAGGTTGCCCAGAAGTCCAGGACGACGACCGAGCCCTGCTGGTCCTTCATGGCGACGGCCTTGCCCGCCAGATCGTTCAGCGTGAAGTCTGGCGCGTCCTTGCCGACCAGGGCGGTGGCCTCGCGGCCCTCCGCCTGCGTCGCGGCGGCATCCTTTGCGCCCTCTGGCGCCACCCACGCGAACACTTTTGCGTCCGGTTTCGCGTCGGCCTTGGTGGACGTGTAATCAATTGTGACGATCGCCTTCGTAACATCAGGCTGGCCCATCTGTTCGATCGATTTGCGGCGGTCCTGGATCGCCTGGCGGATCAGGTGAGTCTTCGGATCGATGACAAGCCGGATATCCATTTTTTCGCCACCCTTGAGGTCGATGGCGGGATAAGCCTTTCCCTGGATCGTGACGTCTGGGGCCTTGACGATTTCCTTGGCGGTTTGGGCGAGATATTTGCCGGCGTCATCGACGACGGCCAGGAGCAGCGACGGGTCTTGTTCACGCAGAAGGTCGCGCATGGGGTTGGCGAGCTTGTTGCCGGGCATTCGATCGGCTCCGGCGTCCGCCTGTTTGTACTCGTTGCGCCTTGATCGATACGCGTACAGCGTCTTACCGGTCGAGCCGACGAGGACGTCGTTCTTCATCTCGTGACGGAACTGATTGGGGGCGGCAAACGTCGCGCTGAACTCCGCGCGTTGATCGACGACCTGCCCGCCGGCGACGATGTCGCTCGTCATCGTGCCTGATACCTCCAGGCCGGTCAGCTTCTTATACGCCTCGGTCAGCTTATCGAGCTCGCCCTTGGCCTCGGGGGCGATCTTGGCCTCGAGCTTTTTGGGCTCGGGTTTGACCTCGGGCTTGGGGTCGGGGGCGTGGTCGTCCTTCAGGAGTTCCTTGACCTCGACCTTTCCGCCGCCGGTGACCTTGTCCAGTTTAATCCTGTTTTGTGCCGGCTTGGGCGCGTCTTCGGGCTCTTCCGCGCGAGAGATTGGCGATAGCATAAGCGCGGCGGAAAGACCGACGGCGGCGAAATGGGCGAGTTTCATGGACGCTCCGTTGGAATACTGTCTAATAGACATACCTGACCCGGTCGAAGGTTCCAAGCAATTTCCGACGACGATAACGTGAAACTCGTACGCTCAGCCATTGCGGTGATCCTCGTCATCGGCGTCGCCGCCTCGCTCCGGGGGGAGGAGGGGACGGTGGACTTCGTCCGGGACGTCCGGCCGATCTTCGCCAAGTCGTGTTACTCGTGTCACGGGGCGGAGAAGCAGAAGTCGGGGTATCGGCTGGACGCGCGGGCGTATGCGCTAAAGGGCGGGGAGATCGGGCGGTCGATCGTGCCGGGGGATTCGGCGCACAGCCCGCTGATTCAGTACGTGGCCGGGACGCACCCGGAAATCACGATGCCGCCCAAGGGGGAGCGGCTGACGACGGCGCAGGTCGCGACGCTGCGGGCCTGGATTGACCAGGGGGCGAGCTGGCCCGCGGATGTCGACGCGGTGAAGGTCGTCGACAAGGCGGACTGGTGGAGCCTGAAGCCGATCGTTCGGCCCCCCCTGCCGCCGGTCAGCGCGGCTGACGCCGCGCGCGTGCGGAACCCGATCGACGCGTTCGTGCTGAGCAAGGTCGGGCAGATGAAGCTTCGGCCGGCGAAAGAGGCGGACCGGCGGACGCTCTGCCGGCGGTTGTACTTTGACCTGATCGGGTTGCCGCCGACGCCTGAGGAAGTGGACGCGTTCGTCGGTGACGCGGACCCGCAGGCGTATGAGAAGCTGGTGGACCGGTTGCTGGCGTCGCCGCGGTACGGGGAGAAGTGGGGGCGGCACTGGCTGGACGTGGTTCATTACGGGGACACGCACGGGTACGACAAGGACAAGGTTCGGCCCAACGCGTGGCCGTATCGGGATTACGTGATTCGGGCGTTCAACGAGGACAAGCCGTACGACCGGTTCGTGAAGGAGCAGTTGGCGGGGGACGCGCTGTATCCGGGGACGGCGGACGGGGTGGTGGCGCTGGGATTCATCGCGGCCGGGCCGTGGGACTTCGTGGGGCAGGTCGAGCTGCGCGAGGGGACGATCGACAAGCAGATCACGCGGAACCTGGACCGGGACGACATGGTGCAGGTGTCGATGAATACGTTCGCGAGTTTGACGGCACAGTGCGCGCGGTGTCACAACCACAAGTTCGACCCGATCCTGCAGGAGGACTATTACGCCTTGCAGGCGGTGTTCGCGGGGGTGGATCGGGCGGATCGGCCTTACGAGGCGGACCCGGCGGTGGCGCAGAAGCGGCTGGAGCTTCAGAAGAGGCTCGACCAAGTCGGGGCTGAAAAGGTGGCGCTGGATCGGAAAGTGATCGCGGCGGCGGGGCCTGAGGTGGCGGCGATCGACGCGCGGCTGGCGACCCTGGCGACGGTCGCGGCGGCGTCGCCCAAGGGCGGGGAGCGGCCGGAGTTCGGGTATCACAGCCAGATTTCGAAGGATCAGTCGGCGGTCAAGTGGGTGCAGGTCGACCTGGGGATCTCGACGGCGATCGACCGCGTGCTTCTGGTCGGGTGTCACGACACGTTCGCCAACATCGGGGCGGGGTTCGGGTTTCCGGTGCGGTACAAGGTCGAGATCGGCGACGACCCGGCGTTCGGGCGGGACGTGATCACAGTGGTCGACCACACGGACGCGGACGTGGCGAACCCGGGCGTGCGGCCGGTGACGCTGGCGGCGGGCGGGCGCGCGGGGCGGTACGTGCGGGTGACGGCGACGAAGCTGGCGCCGCGGCAGAACGATTACATCTTCGCGCTGGCGGAGCTGGGCGTTTTGACGGCGGACGGGACGAACGCGGCGGCGGGGCGGGCGGTGACGGCGCTGGATTCGATCGAGGCGCCGCCGCGGTGGCGGCGGGTGAACCTGGTCGACGGGTATTACTACGGGATTGACGCGAAGGTCGGCGGGGCGGAGATCGCGAAGCTGAGCGAGCGGCGGGAGGCGCTGGTCGCGGCGGCGGTGGACGCGAAGACGCGGGAGCGGATTTCGCAACTTGCGACGGAATCGGCGGAGCTGTCGGCGAAGCTCGCGGCGCTGCCGCAGCACGGCCTAGTGTACGCGGCGAAGCCGATCGGCAAGCCTCGGCCGATATTCCTGCTGAACCGCGGGAGCGAGAAGCAGCCGCGCGAGGAGGTGGGGCCGGGGACCGTCGGCCTCGCGTTCGCGCCCGGGCTGGCGTCGCGGTTCATCGCGGATGACCCCGCCGCGGTGACCGACGAGGCGCGGCGGCGGGCGGACCTCGCCAAGTGGCTGGTCGATGAGCACAACCCGCTGTCGTGGCGGTCGATCGTCAATCGGGTGTGGCAGTATCACTTCGGGCGTGGGATCGTGGAGTCGGCGAACGACTTCGGGCACATGGGGGCGTTGCCGAGTCACGCGGAGTTGCTGGACTGGCTGGCGAGTGAGTTTCGGGACGGCGGCGCGCACGTGCGGGCGCGTTCGGTGAAGAGTTTGACGCGGCTGATCGTGACGAGCTCGACGTATCGGCAGTCGTGCGCCGCCGACGCGGAGAACGCGCGGATCGACGGGGGGAACCAGTACCTGTGGCGGATGAACCGGGCGAAGCTTGACGCGGAGGACGTGCGCGACTCGATCCTGAGCGTCGCGGGGAAGCTGGATCTGACCGCGGGCGGGCCGGGATACATGCTGTTCGGATTTAAGGACGACCACTCGCCGCATTACGCGTACGCCGAGCATGACCCGGACGACGTGAAGTCGCTGCGGCGGAGCGTTTACCGGATGGTCGTGCGGTCGGTGCCGGACCCGTTCATGGAGACGCTGGACTGCGCGGACCCGTCGCAGATCGTGGCGAAGCGGAACGAGACGTTGACGGCGCTGCAGGCGCTGGCGCTGATGAACGACCGGTTCGCGGTGCGGATGGCGGGGCATTTCGCGGAGCGGGTGGGGAAGGTTGGGCCGGATATGGCGGCGCACGTGGAGGCGGCGTGTCGACTGGCGTACGGGCGAGGGGCGACGGAGTTGGAGCGGCGGGTGTTGGTGGAGGTGGCGGAGCGGCATGGGTTGGCGAGCGCTTGTCGGGTGATTTTGAATTCTAATGAGTTTGTGTTTGTGGATTGAAAGGGTTGGGTATTGGGACGTGGACTGAGACGGTTTAGTGTTCGGGCGGTATGGACCCAGTGTGGAAGAGTGCACCTGCAGTGCGACCGCTAACTGGTCTTTGAGGTTGTGAAATGGTCTGTAGGCCGCGAGCGGAGAGACGAACACGGGCGGGACGCCCGTGATACGAGAAGATTATGGCTTCTACGAGTGACACTTCGCGTCGCGCGTTTTTGGGGCGCCTCGGCGGTGGGTTTGGGACGGTGGCGCTGGCGACGATGTTGTCGCGGGACGGGCGGTTGATGGCGGCGACGCCGGATGCGTCGGGGCGGGTCGTGGGGCCGCACTTTGCGCCTAAGGCTAAGCGCGTGGTGCAGTTGTTCATGTCGGGGGCGGCGTCGCAGTGCGACACGTTTGATTACAAGCCGGCGCTGATCGCGAGGCACGGGCAGAAGTGGGACCCGGGGGAGAAGGTGGAGTTGTTCCAGTCTTCGCCGGGGAGCACGCTGGCCTCGCCCTGGGCTTGGCGGCGGTACGGGCGGTCGGGGAAGATGATCAACGACTGCGTTGCGCCGCTTGGCGCTTGCGTCGATGACATGGCGTTCGTGCATAACGTGGTGAGCAAGAGCAACGTGCACGGGCCGGCGACGTTCATGCAGGCGACGGGGTTCGTGCTGCCGGGGTTTCCGTCGGCGGGGGCTTGGGTCAGTTATGGGCTGGGGTCGTTGTCGGACAACTTGCCTACGTTTGTGGTGTTGCCGGACCCGCGCGGGTTTGCGCCGAACGGGCCTAAGAACTGGGGCGCCGGGTTTTTGCCGGCCGAGCACCAGGGGACGATGATCCGGCCTGGGGCGGCGGAGCCGATCGCGGATTTGTTTCCGCCCAAGGACAGCTTCGTCAAGGCGGAGGGTGAGCGGGATACGCTGCGGGCGCTGAACTTGATCAACCGGCAGCACGAGGCGGCGCGCGAGGGGGATTCACGATTGGACGCGCGGATCCGTTCGTACGAGATGGCGGCGCGGATGCAGTTGTCGGCGCCGGAGGTGCTTGACATCGGCGAGGAGCCGGGGCACGTGCTGGATTTGTACGGGATCAACACGCCGGACACGAAATATGACGGGCCGATGAACCCGGGGGAGGAGATGCGGCACTTCGGGCGGAACTGCCTGGTGGCGCGGCGGCTGCTCGAGCGCGGGGTGCGGTTCATCCAGATCTGGAGCGGGGCGGACAACGGGTTCCCTCGGCGGAACTGGGACAGCCACGAGGACGTGCGGCGGGACCATTGGCCGCTGGGCCTGGGCATGGCGACCGGGGCGTCGGCGCTGATCCGGGATTTGAAGGCGCGGGGGCTGCTCGATGAGACGATCATCTTGTGGACGACGGAGTTCGGGCGGATGCCTTGCGGGCAGGGCGCGGCGGGGCGGGATCATAATCCGTTCGTGTTTACGAACTGGCTGGCGGGGGGCGGGGTTAAGGGGGGCGTGACGTTCGGGGAGAGCGATGAGTGGAGCTATAAGCCCGCGGATCCGGCGAATCCGACGTATTGCTATGACTTACACGCGACGATCTTGCACCTGCTGGGCGTCGAGCATACACGGCTGACATTTCGGCATAATGGGATTGATCGGAGACTGACGGACGTGCATGGGCGGGTGATCAAGGAGTTGATCGCGTAGGGTCCGTCTCCCGGATGCGACGGCAACCGATCGTCGAAGGCGCGGTTCCAGAAGCTCGGAAGAGCCCTCACCCTGCCCTCTCCCGGAGTACCGGGCGAGGGTTCTCAATCAAGCCTGTCCGGGGCCGTCGGCGCGCGCGACCTCTTGTGTGACGGGCGTGATCATGACCTGGGTCACGCGCTTGTTGACGACTGAGACGACGCGGGCGTTGTAGGCGTCGGTCAGCGGGACGCTGTCGCCGGCGCGGGGCCAGCGGGCGAGCTTCTGGATCAGGTATCCGCCGATCGTGTCGACCTCGCCGTCGCCGAGCGTGTCGGTGGCGAGGTTCAGCTTGTCGCGGAGCTCGTGGAGGGGGAAGCGGCCACTGACGCGGAAGGACTCGCCCTCTTTTTGGAACTGGGGGGTCGGGGCGGTATCGAACTCGTCCTCGATGTCGCCGACGATCTCCTCGAGGACGTCCTCGAGGGTGACGATGCCCTGGGTGGCGCCGTACTCGTCGACGACGACGGCCATGTGGGAGCGGCCGGTCTGGAACTGGCGGAGGAGCTTGGGGACGGGGAGGAGCTCGGGGACGAAGAGGATCTCGCGGCGGATGGTCTTGAGGTCGATGTCGCCGGCGCCGATCACGTGGACGGCGGAGCCGGGGAGGCCGCTGGCGATGGCGATGGCCTCGCCGGTGGGGGATTTCTCGTCGATGAATCGGAGGCGGCCGGGGGTGAGCTTGAGGTGGTTGAAGAGGTCCTTCATGTGGACGAGTCCGACGACGTGGTCGATGTCGCCGTCGCAGAGGGGGAGGCGGGTGTAGGCGCTCTTCTGGACGGTGCGGAGGATCTCGCCGACGGGTTGGTCGGTGCGGAGGAAGTCGACCTCGGTGCGCGGGGTCATGATCTGGCGGGCCTTGAGGTCGCCGAAGTCGAAGGCGCTGGTGAGGATCTTCTCGCGGCTCTTCTCGATCGAGCCCTGGGAGACGGCCTGGGTGAGGAGTTGTCGGAGCTCGTCGGCGGTGTGGGGCATCTCGTAGTGGCCGCCGGGCTTGACGTCGACGCCGGTGAGTCGGAGGAGGCCGTTGGCGGCGGAATTGAGGAGCCAGATGGCGGGGAAGAAGAGGTAGGTGAAGGCGATCAGCGGCCCGGCGAGGACGCCGAGCAGGCGGTCGGCGGCGACGATGGCCCAGGTCTTGGGCGCCTGTTCGCCGACGACGATGTGGAGCGAGGTGCTGATCGCCATCGCGACGACGAAGGAAACGACGTGGATCGAGTGCTCGGAGAGGTGGAACAGGTTCAGCAGCGGGCTGATGATGGCGGCGACGGCGGGCTCGGTGACGGCGCCGAGGCCGAGGGAGGCGAGGGTGACGCCGAGCTGGCAGGCGGAGAGGTAGAGGTCGAGGCGGCGCTTGACGGTCAGGGCCATGCGGGCGAGGAGGCCGCTCTCGGCCTCGGTCTCGAGGCGCGAGAGGCGGGCGGAGACGGCGGCGAACTCGATGGCGACGAAGTAGGCGTTGGCGAGCACGAGGCCGAGGGTCAGCAGGATTTTCCAGACGATGTCCACGGCGGGTACTTGTCCGGGGGAGGGGTGGAATTGTCAATCGGGGGGTTGGCCCGTCGCCCGTGGGACGCGCAAGGCAGGACGCGTCGGGCCACGCCCGCAAAACATTGGCAACGGCCGTGCGATTGCGTTACGATCCGCCGCCGGCAATTTCGCAACGGAGGGTCCGCGTATGAGGCCGCGATTCGCGAGCGTGGTGCTGATGTTGTCGACGGCGGCCCCGGCGGCGCTGGCAACGCCGCGGAGCATTTTTGACGATGACGACGCGACGCCGATCGTCCGCCCCGCGCAGCCGGCGGCGGCCGTGCCGAACGCCGCCGACCCCGCCGCGGCGCCCCGG
>JADMIO011418017.1_pt1 | contig 25662 bp, 23 predicted proteins | sample 8958161 | NCBI WGS metagenome assembly JADMIO01 (sample SAMN16585339, study PRJNA669376) | soil metagenome | isolation source: Crop rotation soil | place: USA: Cullars Rotation, Alabama | collected 2011 | reverse complement strand
ACCCGCTCCAAATGGTGGCCGTCCGCCCCGCTGACGGTGAGCTGACCGTCGAGCGCCTGGCCCTGGAGCACGATGTGGGCCGAAACCCCGGCCTCGTCGGCGGGGTATCGAGCCGTGCTCACTGGAAGGCGTGGCGGATGCGGCTGAACAGGCCGTCGCGGTGCTCGTGCACCTCTTCGCCCCGCATTGCCGCGAACTGCGCGAGCAGCGCGGCCTCCTCGACCGTGAGCTTCGTGGGGACGTCGACGGCCACGTGCACGTAGAAGTTGCCGCGGCGACCGCTACGAAGTGACGGCACGCCCATGCCGTGCAACGTGAAGACGCGCCCCGGTTGCGTGCCCGCGGGCACATCCAGCTCCTGGTCGCCGTCGAGCGTCGGAACCGACACGGTGGTGCCGAGCGCGGCTTGCGTCATCGCGATCGTCTGGACCGTGTGCAGATCGTCGCCGTCGCGTTCCAGACCGGCATGCTCGGCGATGCGCACGGTGACATAGAGGTCGCCGGCGGGGCCGCCGCGCGGGCCGGCCGGACCGCGACCCGAAAGCCGCAGGCGTTGCCCCGTGTCGATGCCGGGCGGGATCTCGACTTCGAGTCGTCGATCGGAACGCACGCGGCCGTCGCCGCGACATGTGGTGCACGGCGAAGGAATGACCTGACCCGTACCTTCACAGCGCGCGCATGGCCCGCTCGTGACGAGCTGACCGAGCACCGAGCGACGTACTGATCGCACCTCACCCGAGCCGCCGCAGTTCGAGCACGCGTCGGCGTGCGTGCCCGGCGCGCAGCCGGAGCCGTCGCACTCGTCGCACGCGATCGGCATTGTGACGTTGAACTGCTTCGTGCCGCCGAACACCACTTCTTCGAGCGTGAGATCGAGGATCGTCTCGGCATCCGCGCCGCGCCGCGTGCCGGACGCATGACGTTCACCGCCGAACGGATCGCGGCCACCGAAGAACGCGTCGAACAAGTCGTTGAGTCCGAAGCCGAACGCGTCACCGGAACCGGCCCCGGCACCCGCACCCGGCGCGACACCTTCGGGACCGAACATGTCGTAACGACGGCGCTTTTCCGGATCGCTCAGCGCCTCGTACGCGACGGAGATCTCCTTGAACCGTTCGAGCGCTTCGGCGTCGTCGGGGTTCGCGTCGGGGTGGTACTGGCGCGCGAGCTTGCGGTACGCCTTTTTGATCTCGTCGTCGTTGGCGCTGCGGTCGACACCGAGCACCTCGTAGAAGTCTCTGAGCCCACTCACGTCGACACTTACCTCGACAGTTCCCTCGAAAGTTGCTGCGAGATCGTGCGCACGGCGGCCTGCGCCTGCCGGTAGTCCATACGCGTCGGGCCGAGCACGCCGACCGTACCCGCGTGCGCGCCGTCGACGAGGTAGGGCGCGAGCACGAGCGAGCATTCCTGTAGGTCGCTGCGCGTGTGTTCGCTGCCGATCGTGACGGTGAGACCAGGACCGAGCAGCTCGCGCATCATGCCGACCACGACGACATGTTGCTCGAGCAAACCGAGGAGTCGCGACACCGACGCCGGCGACGTGAAGGCCTCGCTCTCGGCTGCGAGCCGCGACGCGCCGCCAACGAACAACGGCTCGGCCGTCGCGCTGTACCGGCCGAGCGCTTCGAGCGCGGCACGTGTGACGACATCGAACTCCTCATCCTCGGCGAGCGACACGTCGTTGAGCTCGCGGCCGATGAGCCATCGAGCGAGCGCGCCTTCGGCCTGTTCGATTGCGTCGCCGTCGATCCCCTCGGGGAAGCGCACGATCTCGCGCTCGATCGCGCCGTTGCCGAGCACGGCGACCACGAGCACGTTCTCGCTGTCGAGCGCGACGAGGTGCACGGCACGCACGACGGCCGCGTCGGCCGCCGGACCGACGACCACTGCCGCATGGCGCGTGATGCGCGCGAGGAGCTGGCTCGTGTCGTGCAGGAGCTGATCCATCACACCGGTGGCGGAATTGAAGAAGTCGGCGACCTCGCGGCGCTGCGGACTCGGCAGCGACGAGATCGGCGCGAAGTGATCGACGAAGAATCGGTAGCCGCGGTCGGTGGGGACCCGACCGGCCGAGGTGTGCGGCTGGGTGATGAAGCCCTCGCGTTCGAGCACGCTCATCTCGTTGCGCACCGTCGCTGCCGACACGCCGAGCGACCGCTTCGCCACCACCGTCTGCGAGCCCACCGGCTGCGCGGTCGCGACGTATTCCTCGACGATCGCCTTCAGGATCTGCGACTTGCGCTCGTCGAGCGTGTCGGCCGGGTGGTCGGACTCGTTCGGGGCGGCGCTCGGGTTCGGCTTCGTGGGGCTCACAGTTGGCACTCAATGGTATCGAGTGCCAAACCCCGCGAGGAGCAGTCGCGCGGTGACATCGGTGGCAAGCAAACGGCCCCGCCGGGTGAGCACGATGCGCCCGTCACTCTCGACGACGAGCATTCGGGCCTCGACGAGCTCGGCGAGCGCGCGTTCGGAGGCCATCGTGTGCTCCACGGGGAAGTGCATCGGCGAGATCCCGTCGCGGGTTCGCAGCGCGAGTCCGAGGGCCTCCTCGGCCCGAGCGTCGTCGTCGAGCTCTTCGGCACCCGCCTCGGGTGGGCGCTCGGCGCGGATGGCCTCGATGTAACGCTCGGGCGTGCGCACGTTCCAGCTCCGGCGGCCGTTGCGATGACCGTGGGCCGCGCAGCCGATGCCGAGGTACTCGCCGCCCCGCCAGTAGAGGAGGTTGTGCCGGCACTCACCGCCCGGCCGGGCCCAGTTGGAGATCTCGTACCACGAGTATCCCGCGTGTTCGAGCCGCGTGTCGGCCAGCTCGTACTTCGCGGCCTGATCGTCGTCGTCGGGCGCGCGCTCGCCTCCTGCGACGCGGCGGCCCAGCGGCGTGGCCGGTTCGACGGTCAGCGCGTACGCGCTGACGTGTTCGGGTTCGAGCGCAATCACGCCGTCGAGCGTGCGGGCCCAGTCGTCGAGCGTCTCGCCGGGCGTGCCGTAGATCACGTCGAGGTTGATGCGTGTGATCCCCGCGTGTCGCGCGTCGGCAACGGCGCGCGACACATTGTCGGGAACGTGCGTGCGGCCGAGTGCCCGCAGCACATGCGGCAGCATCGACTGCACACCGAGCGAGATGCGGTTCACACCGGCGCGTGCGTAGCACTCGAGTTTCGACTCGTCGACGCTGTCGGGATTGCACTCGACCGTGACCTCGGCGTCAGGCTCGCGGTCGATCGCGTCGAGCACGCGTACGAGCGTGTCGGCGGGAAGCAGCGACGGTGTGCCGCCGCCGAAGAACACGGTTGATGCGGGCGGCACGTCTTTGTTCGTGGCGAGCTCGATCAGGAGCGCGTCGACGTAGTCGTCGATGAGGTGCGCGCGGTCCGTCCAGGTCGCGAAATCGCAGTAGTCGCAGCGGTGCTCGCAGAACGGAACGTGCACGTATACGCCGAAGGGCACGAGGCCTATGTTCGCGCCGCGCCGTTGAGCAAGTCAGAATGACCGGGTGGCGACGATGCGAGACGTGGCGACCCTCGAGCTCGACGAGAACGAAGCAACCGACCTGCGCGTGGAGGGCGCGCGACTGTCGGGCACGTCGTTCCACGGCGCGCGACTCGCGACCGTGGAACTCGTGCGGTGTGACCTGTCGGGCTGCGACTTCTCGGAAGCGCAATGGCGCTGGGTCACGCTCATCGATTGCCGAGCCACGGGCTTGGATCTCGCGCAAGCGTCGATACGCGACGTCGTGTTTCGCGCCTGCAAACTCGATGACGCGAACCTGCGCATGGCGAAGCTGCGCGACGTGGAGTTCGCCGATTGCGTGATGCGCGGTGCGGAGCTGAACGCATCGGAGTGCGAACGGGTCAAGTTCGCGGGCTGCGATCTTTCGCATATGGACGTGTCGCAAATGCACGGCAAGGAGATCGATCTGCGTGGTGCGCGGCTCGAGGGCCTGCGGGGCGCGGGCTCGCTCGGCGGCGCGACGATCGCACCCGAGCAACTCGTCACGCTTGCGCCCGCGCTCGCCGCCGCAGTTGGCATGCGCATCGCCGCCGACGACGACGTCACCGAACCGATCGCGTGAACTCGGTCATCGGGCGTCGATTGGTGATTTCGGCGCGAATAGTCGACGAGAATCACCGCTCGGCGCTTCGTCGTTCACGGGCCGAGCGTGTTGCTTACGCCTTGCCCTGTCCAATCGGCGTAGACGGGCTGATGGCACCGGGCGCGTTCTCGACGCTGAGTGCGAACGCCTGCGGTTCGCCTTTGAACGCGAAGGTCGCGTACGTGCCGGGATGGCGGCCGAGCACGCCGGCTGAGATCGGCGCGGACTGGCCCGGTGCGATCACCCAGAGTTGGTACACCTTGCCATCGGCGAGGGCCGGGAGATCGTCGGTGCGCATGTAGCCGACGCCGTCCTTCGCCTGCACCACGTGCGCGAGTGGACCCTGCTTGCCGACGATTGCCACCACGTGACCGTGCGCGGCGGCGGTGCGATACGACGCCGCCAGCCCGCGCGGCGAGTTGTCGTTGCGCGCCGCAAGCAACACGATCGCCACCGAGGCAGCCGCGACCAGCAGCGCCGCGACGGGAAGCGGCACCGACCAGCGACGGCGTACCGCACGTTCCACACGCGCGCCGTGTAAGGGGATCACATCCGCGCTCGCTTCAGGCTCGTCGCCCTGCTCACGTATCGCCGATTGAATGCCGTCCCACACGCTGTCGGGCACCGGCTCGCGCTCGACATGCAGCAACGCGAGCATCGCGGCGGTCTCCCGCAGCTCGTCGACTTCGTGACGCGCGGCCTCGTTGTCGTGGAGGTACCGGTCCATCTCGAAGCGCTCCACGGGCTCGATCGCGTCGAGCGCGAACGCGCCGAGAAGCTCGTCGAGGTCGGGCCGATTGTTGCCGTTCATAGCGTGCTGTATCCCGCGTCGATGAGGGCCGCACGGAGTCGCAGCAGCCCCGCCCGAATACGACTCTTGACGGTGCCTTCCGGTTGTTCGAGGAGCAGCGCGACCTCGCGATAGCTGTGCCCGCCGAAGTACGCGAGCTCGATCGCCTCGCGTTCACCGGGCGAGAGGGTGCCAAGCGCGTCGCGCACGGCTTCAGCTTGCGCGAGGTCGATCACGCGACGTTCGAAGTCGTCGGGTTCGATCACCGAACGGCGCGCGTCGCGTTCCTCGCGGTTGCGGCGCGCCGTTTCGGCGCGCAACAGGTCGACGCTGCGGCCGTGTACTTGCGCGAGGAGATACGAGCGCAGACTCCCGCGTTCGGCGTCGAAGCGATCGGCGGCGTTCCACAGCCGCACGAACACCTCTTGCACGACCTCTTCGGCCAGCGTTCGCTCACCGAGCACACGCCGAGCGAGACCGAAGCAGGCATCGGCATGGATCGCGTAGATCTCGCCGAGCGCCTGCTGGTCCCGTCGCAGCACGCCCCGCACGAGGCGTACGTCGAGCTGGCGGGCGCCGACCTCGGGCTCGTCCGCCGAGCGGCCGCGCGCGCCCGCGTGGGTATCCCCCTGTTCGGGGCCGGGCGGGCGCGTCAGGTCGTTCACTCCCCAGCTGTTCGGAGCCGGACGGTGGCTCGGATGGGGGCCCGGTCGAGGTTGAGCGGGCGTTGTGTACGTTGCGCGGGTGGACCTCGACTGGCCGGCCGAGGCGATTGCCGCCCGCGAGGAGACCGAGCGGGTGCTCGCCGAGCTCGCGCCCGACGGCCGATTCGGCGCCGACGCCGTCGGCCGGCTCGCACGGGCCGGCTACGTCGCGCCGCATTGGCCCCGGCCATGGGGGCTCGACGCCGGGCCGTGGGAGCAGCTGGCCATCGACGACGCGCTGCGCCGGGCCCGCGCCCCACGGCCGATGAACCCGATCGGCATCGGCTGGGCCGGGCCCACGCTGCTCGCCGCGGGCAGCGCGGAGCAACAGCTTCGATGGCTCCCGGCCGTGCTCGACGGGTCGGAACTGTGGTGCCAACTGTTCTCGGAACCGGGCGCGGGCAGCGACCTCGCGTCGCTGCGCACCACGGCCACGCGCGACGGCGACGAGTTCGTGGTGCAAGGCCAGAAAGTGTGGACCACGCTCGCGCACGTGTCGCGCTGGGGCATCCTCCTCGCGCGTACGCGTGATGAACCTGACGTGCCGGATCAGGAGTCGATCACCTACTTCGTGCTCGACATGCAGTCGCCGGGCATCACCGTCCGGCCGCTCGTTCAGATGACCGGCACGCACGAGTTCAACGAAGTGTTCCTCGACGCGGTGCGTGTGCCCGCGGCGAACGTGATCGGTACGGTGCACGACGGATGGCGTCTCGCCAAGGTGACGCTCGCGAACGAGCGCGTCTCGTTGTCGGGCGAGGGCGCGCTGTGGGGTCGCGGTCCGACGGCGGGCGACGTGATCGACGTGGTGCGGCGCGCCGGAGGCTCACGCGACGCGGAGCAACGCCAGATGTTGGCACGCCTCTACATCGAGTCACGCGTGCTCGACCTCGTCCGGATGCGCACGCTCCTCGCGCGGCTCGCCGGTCGCGAACCCGGACCCGAGGCGTCGGTGCGCAAGGCGCTCTCTGATCCCCACGGCCAGCACGTGATGCAGGCGGCGCTTGCGCTCGCGGGCACCGACGGCCTGCTCGAACAATGGGGACCACTGGGTACGGCGCCCGACATGTGGGCTTACGGCTTCCTCTACTCCCCCGCGCTCACGATCGGCGGCGGCACGAGCGAAGTCCAACGCAACATCCTGGGCGAACGAGTCCTCGGACTCCCCAAGATGTAGGTGCGCCGTTTGACTGCGAATATCGCAGTCAAACGACGCACCTGAAATGCCATACTTGTGGCCGGTTCGCGACCGGGAGGAGGCGAGATGCGGCAGACGTGCATGTCCACCACGAAGTTCACGTTCACTTCGGAGGGCTATGCGCGTGGCACGCACGCTGAATCTCGGAATCCTGGCGCACGTAGACGCCGGTAAGACCACGCTCACTGAGCGACTGCTGTACACAACCGGCGTCATCGACGCGCTCGGGAGCGTCGATGACGGCACCACGCAGACCGACTCGCTCGCGCTCGAGCGACAACGCGGCATCACGATCAAGTCAGCGGTGGCGACGTTCGCCGTCGACGACGTAGTCGTCAACATCATCGACACGCCGGGCCACCCCGACTTCATCGCCGAGGTCGAACGCGCGCTGGGCGTGCTCGACGGCGCGGTGCTCGTCATCTCGGCCGTCGAGGGCGTGCAACCGCAGACGCGTGTGCTGTGGCGCGCGCTGCAACGCTTGCGCGTCCCGACCCTGTTCTTCGTCAACAAGATGGACCGCGTCGGCGCCGACGCGGCCCGAGTGCAGCAAGCCATCGCGCAACGCCTGACATCCGACGAGCACCCGATCTTGTTCGGGTCCGCGATCACCGGCGCGGGCATCGACGAGCTCCTGGCCGCCCTCGTGACGTGCCTGCCGGTTCACGAAGGCGATCCAGACGGACCGGTGTCCGGACGAGTGTTCAAGGTCGAGCGCGGTCGAGCGGGCGAACGTGTCGCGTACCTACGCATGTTCTCGGGCGCGCTCAAGGTGCGCGACCGGGTGAACGACGGGAAGGTCACGTCGATCGAAGTGTTCACCGAGACCGGTTTGGTACGCGGCGGCGCGCTGACGGCCGGACACATCGGCAAGGTTGGCGGGCTCGGCGACATCCGAGTCGGTGACACGATCGGCATCGAGCGCCACGACCTCGCACGCCAGTTCGAACCACCCACGCTCGAAACGGTTGTCGTGCCGACGGATCCGGCCGCCGCGGGCGCGTTGCGTGCCGCGCTCGCACAGCTCGCCGAGCAGGACCCGCTCATCGACGTGCGCCAGCACGACCGCGACGACCCGCACGACGAGATTCGCGTATCGCTCTACGGCGAGGTGCAGAAAGAGGTCATTGCCACAACCCTTGCTACCGACTTCGGCATTGCGGTCACGTTCCGTCCGACGACTGTCGTCCACATCGAGCGCGTGCTCGGCACCGGCGCCGCAGTCGAGCTGCTGCAGCACGACTCCAACCCGTATTCCGCCACGGTCGGCTTGCGCGTCGAACCCGCGCCGCTTGGATCCGGCATCCAGTTCCAACTCGACGTCGACACCCGCACCGTCCCGACGTACATCTACCGGACGCACGACAGCTTCATCGAGCACATGACCTTGTACGTGCGCCGCTCGCTCGCGGTCGGGTTGCACGGCTGGCAGGTGACGGACTGCATCGTCACGATGACCGACTGCGGCTACTACGTCGGTGACGGACCGCGGAAGCCGACCCGCCCTATGACACGCACGGCGGCCGCCGACTTTCGCAAGCTCACACCGCGCGTGCTGAAGGCGGCGTTGACACGCGCCCGGACAGTCGTGTGCGAGCCGATCATGCGGGCGCGCGTCGAGACGCCGTCGGACTCACTCGGCACCGTGCTCGCGCTGCTCGCGCGCCTCGGCGCGGCGATGGGCGCGCCCGCGGTGCGGGGCGAGCTGTCGGTTGTCGACACCACGTTGCCCGCAGCCCGCGCGCAGGAGCTGCGCGCGCGACTGCCCGGTATTACCAGCGGCGAAGCCACCGTCGAGACAGAGCTCGCCGGTTACGAACCGGTACGCACTACTCGTCGAGTTTGAGGGCAGCCACGAAGGCTTCTTGCGGAACTTCGACGCGCCCGATGTTCTTCATCTTCTTCTTGCCCTCCTTCTGTTTCTCGAGCAGTTTGCGCTTGCGCGACACGTCGCCGCCGTAGCACTTCGCGAGCACATCCTTGCGCTTGGCCTTCACGGTCTCGCGCGCCACGATGCGCCCGCCGACCGCGGCCTGAATCGGCACGTCGAACAGCTGGCGCGGGATGAGCTCGCGCAGCTTCGACGTCATCTTCCGGCCGTAGTCGAACGCCTTGTCCTTGTGCACGATCGTCGAGAACGCGTCGACGGGCACCGCGTTGAGCAGCACGTCGACTTTCACCAGCGCGCTCGTTCGGTAGCCGACCGGCTCGTAGTCGAGCGACGCGTAACCGCGTGTGCGCGACTTCATCGCGTCGAAGAAGTCCATGACGATCTCGGCGAGTGGGATGTCGTAGATGATCTCGACGCGGTCTTCGCTGAGGTAGTCCATGCGCTGGAGCTCGCCACGACGGCCCTGCGCGAGATCCATGAGCGTGCCGATGTACTCGGCCGGCGTGAGCATCGTGATCTTGACGAACGGTTCCTCGATCGCCTCGATGCGCGTGACGGCCGGCATGGCGCTCGGGTTGTCGATCACTTCGACATCACCGTCGGTGAGTCGCACGCGGTATTCCACGTTCGGCGCGGTCGCCACGAGCGTGAGCCCGTACTCGCGCTCGAGCCGCTCGCGGATGATCTCCATGTGCAGGAGCCCGAGGAAGCCGCAACGGAAACCGAAACCGAGCGCGCCCGATGTTTCGGGCTCGTACGTGAACGAGCTGTCGTTGAGCCGCAGCCGCTCGAGCGCTTCGCGCAGCTCGGCGAACTCGTCGCCGTCGACGGGGTACAAGCCGCAGAACACCATCGGCTTGGGGTCTTGATAGCCAGCGAGCGCGGTCGCGGGCCGCACTGCGTCGGTGACCGTCTCGCCCACCTTCGCCTCGCCGACGTCCTTGATGCCGGCGATGAGATAGCCGACCTCACCGGGCCCGAGCGTCGCGACCGGTGTGGGCTCGGGAAGCCGCACGCCGACCTCTTCGGCATCGTGCGTGTCTCCGAGCTGCACGTAGCGCAAGCGTGCGCCACTCCGCAGCACGCCGTTGAACACGCGCACGGCGCTGATCACACCGCGATACGCGTCGTAGTAGGAGTCGAAAATCAGTGCCTGGAGTGCCGCGTCGGCATCACCCTGCGGCGCGGGGATGCGCTCGATGATCGCGTCGAGCACCGCCTCGACGCCTTCGCCGGTCTTCGCCGAGATGCGCAGCGTCTCTTCGGATGACAACCCGAGCACCTTCTCGAGCTCCGCGGCGCGCCGTTCGGGCTCGGCCGCCGGCAAGTCGATCTTGTTGAGCACCGGAACGATCGTGAGGTCGTGTTCGAGCGCCTGGTAGCAGTTCGCGAGGGTCTGGGCCTCGATGCCTTGGCTCGCGTCGACGAGCAACACGACGCCCTCGCATGCGGCCAGCGATCGGCTCACCTCGTAACCGAAGTCGACGTGGCCCGGCGTATCGATCAGGTGGATCACGTGACCGTGCCACTCGATTCGTACGTTCTGCGCCTTGATCGTGATGCCGCGCTCGCGCTCGAGATCCATCGTGTCGAGGTACTGCGCTCGCATGTCGCGCGCGTCGACCGCGCCAGTCTTCTCGAGGAGGCGGTCGGCCAGCGTGCTCTTGCCGTGATCGACGTGGGCGATGATCGAGAGATTGCGAATGTGGTCGAGCGCGGTCACGTGCCTGCCTGTGGTGGCGTCATACTCCCTGGGGAACGGTTCAGGCTAGGGCGTCACCGAGCGCGGTCGGTGCTCGACGGCGCCACGCACATCGGGCATCCTGGGCACGTGGTCGCCATTGTCGTCGTCGGATCGGTGAACGTCGACTTCGTGTGGCGCGGCACGCGGCTGCCGTCGGTCGGAGAAACGGTTGGTGACGGCGCGCTCGTGCGCGTGTTCGGCGGCAAGGGTGCGAACCAGGCCGCGGCATTGGCGCGGCTCGACGCGTCGGTTGCGTTCGTCGGTGCAGTGGGCGACGACGATCTCGGTGCCGCAGCGCGCGCCGACCTGGAATCGCTCGGCATCGACTGCACCGCGCTCGCGGTGGCGCGCGAGCAAGCCACCGGCACCGCGTTGGTGCTCGTCGACGACGCCGGGAACAACCAGATCGCGGTTGCGCCCGGTGCGAACGCGCACGTGCCCCACCGGGCCGTCACGCAAGCGCTCGACCGCGGCACGAACGCAGTCGACGTCGTGGTCACCGGATTCGAGGTCGGCGTGCGGCGAGCCGCCGACGCGCTGCGCGCCGCGCGCGATCGCAACATCGCGACTGTGTGCAACCCATCGCCGGTGTCGAAGAGCGCCGCTGCATGGCGCGCCATCGAAAGCAGCGACGTCGTGATCGTGAACGATGTCGAGGCCGACGCGTACGGCGGTGCCGACGCACTGCGCGCCCGCGGCGCCCGCACCGTGGTGGTGACGCACGGATCCGCTGGCGCGACTCGTTACACCGGCGACGGGATCGACACGTGCGCGGGCTTCACCGTTGACGTGGTCGACACCACGGGAGCCGGCGACGGATTCTGCGCGGCCTACGCGCTCCGCCACGACCTCGAGTTCGCGTGCGCGGTCGGCGCGCTCGTGTGCGGGGCGCTCGGTGCGCGAACGGCGCAGCCGACCGCCGACGAGGCCGAACGGTTCGTCACGGCATCGCGCCAACCGCGGCGGTGACGATCCCAAGTGCAGCAGGCGCGTCGATGCGCTCCGCCCACTCCACATTGCCGGAACCGCGCATCCAGGTGCGCCGGTCGACGAGCGTCATGCCGCGCGTGTGCTCACCGCGAGTCTCGACCGCAACCGGCACGCGCGCACTCTCGAAGAGTTCGGGGTCGGTCACGTGCAGCACGGCGCACGGGTCATGCAGCGCCGCGACATCGCGCCGCCGCGTGAGCGTGCGGACATTTTCGAGGTAGGCGGCGAGGAAGGCGCTGCAGAACGGTCCGAACGTGTTGTCGAGCGCGGCGAGGTGCGAGACCATCGCATCGTCGACCGCGACCTGGTGCGTGAGGTCGAGCCCACACATCAAGATGCGTGCCGCGCCACAACCAAGCACGACGTCGGCGGCCTCGGGGTCGAAGTTGATGTTGAACTCGGCCGCCGCGGTCACGTTGCCGAACGTGCCGCCGCCCATGATCGAGATGCCGGCGACGCGATCGGCGAGCTTCGGGTCGCGCTGCAATGCCAGCGCCACGTTCGTGAGTGGGCCGGTCGGCACGATCCACAAGCCTTCGGTGGCACGCGTCGTGTCGATCAAGTACGACACCGCGTCGTCGGACACGACGGCGCGCACCAGTTCGGGTAGCACCGCACCCGCGAGCCCGCTCTCGCCGTGCACATGCTCGGCGTGCACGATCACGGTGTCGCCGCCTGCGGCCAACGGCGCGGCCGCGCCGGCGTGAACAGGCACGTCGCAGTCCATGAGCTGCAGCACTGCGAGCGCATTGCGCGTGGTGTGCACGAGCCCAACATTGCCGGCGACCGTTGTGACGCCGACGAGCTCGCCGCGGTGCGCCGCGACGGCCAGCGCGACCGCATCGTCGTGGCCCGGGTCGCAGTCGACGATCATCCGCGCAGTCACAGACCCCATTCTGGCCCGCGGAGGCCGCGCTGCTACGGTGTCCAAGCTCATCCAACCCCGCTCGCGCGTGCTTGCGCCCCGGGGGCATTACCGAAAGCGCGCATGGCGAACATCAGGTCTCAGAAGAAGCGCAACCTCACGAACGAGAAGCGCCGTCTGCGCAACAAGGCGGTGCGTTCCGAGCTGAAGACGCGTGTGAAGACGGCGAGGACCGCGCTCGATGGTGGCGATGACGGCGCCGACGAGCTCGTGCGGAGCGCGCAGCGCCGCCTCGCCAAGGCCGCGAGCAAGGGCATTGTGCACAAGCGCCAGGCCGCTCGCCGCACGTCGCGGCTGATGAAGGCCGCCAGCAAGACCGCCGCGAGCTGAGTTCGTCGAACTAGCGGCGGCTCGACGCGCGCGGGCGCGACGACGTGCCCGCGCCCGAACGGCGCGACAACGAGGCGAGGCGCGCCACGAGCAGCTCGACCACTGTGTCGGCGGGTAGCGCTCGACGCCCGGCGATGCCGCCCCGCAGGTCGAGGTCGGCTTGCGCGAGGTGGCCGATGGCTTCACTGAGCCCGCGCGTGCCGAGGCGCTGTGCGGCGGCGAGGCGAAGCCCCGCGGGATATTCCTTCATACCGAGTACCTGCGCAGCCTGCTGCTTGTTCGTGACGTCGGGCGAGTCGAGACGCAACAGTGACTCGTAATGGCGGTTCAGCATGCCCATTACTTGCAACGGGTGCTGCGCGCGCGGATTGCGCGCGCTCGTGGCGCGCAGCAGGCGGTGGAGCGTGTCGAGCGCGAGTGCGCTGTCGCCCGCGTCGAGCGCGTTCGTCAGCATGTACGGCGCGACGGTGCCGCTCTCTCCGAGATAGGGCGACACGTCGTCGCGGTCGAGCGACGCGCCCGGGCCGAACGACGAGGCGAGCAAGGCGACGAGCTCGGGCACGCGGCCCGCGTCGTCACCGAGGTGGCCAACGACGGCATCGCGCCCGTCGGCCGACAGACGCAGCTGGGCATCGTGCAATGCGGCAGTGAGCACGTCGACGGTCTTCTCCGACGACGGTCCGTGCACTCCGACGTCGGCGGCCTTGATCGCTTTGTCGAGTACCGCGAGCAACCGACCGCCTCCGTGCACCATCACGAGGAAGACGTTGTCGAGCGGTTGCGCCACGTACTCGGCGAGCAGCGCGGCCTGGTCGGCCGTCGCCGCGCCGATGTCCCGTATCACCACCACGCGGCGCGCGGTCATGAACGGTGGGCTTTCGAGCGCAGTCATCACTTGGCGGAACACCGGTGTGGACTCGCTCGGCTCGTCGGTGCCGTCGGCGTCGGCGTCGTCATCCGAGCCCGACGGACTGCGCCGCCGGCCGGTCAGTGTGAAGTCCTCGAGCGCGTACAGGCGCGACTCGCCCGCGAGAAGCTCGTCGACGACGCGCGCCACCTCGTCGTCGCGCAGGATCGGGTCGTCGCCGCGCACGAGGTGGATGAACGTGGTGTCAGTGGCGCTGCTCACGATGCGTCTTCCTCGAGGATCGCGGCGAACGTGCGCGCCACCCGTGCGGCCGGGCCGACGTCGCGCGTGCTCACCACTCGCGCACCGCACGCCACCGCCCACGCGATGGCCGGCAGTGCGTGCTCTGGCGCCACGTGCGCGCATGTCCACGACACGGGGTGGCCTCGGGCGACGAGACGGTCGAGCGACTCCAGCGCGGTCGCCAGCGCCCGGCCGCCCGCACCGTCGGGTCCGGCCTCGAGCACGATCTGGTCGTCGGAGAAGCCGCACATCGAGGCGCGGCGCCCGAGGTCGCCCGAGGGATCGGTGATCACGAGCGCAGCGTCGCGCACCGCGACCGTATCAAGGTAGTCGGCATTGGGTGGACCGGACGTGCGCGTGAGCACCGCGCCGGCGTCGAGCGCCTCGCGCACCTGCTCGACGTCGTCGCACCGCACACCGACAGGCACGTCGAAACTGGCCCGCAACATCGCGACGGCCTCGGCCAGTGCGATGCCGTCGACACCAGCGACCACGTCGAGTGCGTCGGCGCCCGCGTCGACGTGCGCGGCGGCCGCGGTGAGCAGCGCGTCGCCGTGCCCGGTCTGGCCGTCGAGCACACCCATCACCAACGCGCGCGTTGCGATGGGAACGCGACGGCCGCCGAGATTCAGCGTGGGCGCGATTCGAGAGGGTGTGGTCGCTCGCGCCTCGCTCACGGCGGCGACGCTACCGCCGTGATGCGCTCGCTTGGACGGGTGATCCAAGTGGCCCCGGCAACGAGGAGCACGGCACTCCCAGCCACCAATATGGGCACGCGGGCTCCGAGGTGCGCGACTTCGCGCGTCCACCACAACATCATGCGCACGGGCACAAACCCGAGCTGCACGATGCGCGGTTGCCATGCGCCGACGACCGCCACAGGGATCGCGAGCACCGTGATGGGCTCCGCCGCGGGTACCGCGAGCAAGTTGGTCGCGGGCGCGATCCACGCGACAGAACCGAACACCGCGAACAGCACCGGCGCCACCCCGATCTGCGCCGCGATGGTGACCGCGAGGACCGTGCGCATCCATTCCGGCCCGGGCGCGCGCCGCTCGATCGGTCGCGCCAGAACCGCGATGCCCGCGCACGCGGCGGCCGACAGCTTGAACCCCACCGAGTGCAGCAAGAACGGATCGATGAGCAGCAGCGCGATCACCGCATAGCCGAGCGATCGCAGCGCGTGCACCGGGCGGCCCGACGCCCGCGCGGTCATCACCACCAACGCCATCGCGCTCGCGCGCAGTACCGATGGTTCGAAGCGGGTCATGGCGGCGAAGACGAGCACAACTCCCATGCCGAACAGGTAGCGCGCCGCCGTCGGCAGTCGGCGCTGCAGCGGGGCGACCAGCGCGAGCACGAACGCGACGTTCGCGCCTGACACCGCAAGGAGATGGCTGAGCCCCGACGCGCGGAACTCGTGCACGGTGCGATCGTCGACTGCCCTTGTGTCGCCGAGTAGAAAGCCGTCGAGCAGCGCGTGATCGGCGGTATCCAGCGGTGCCATGCCGCGCTCGATCACACTGCGCAACGAGTTCGCGACCGCCATATACCGGGATCGCGTCCGGTGCGCGTCGAGGACCTGATCGACATCGAGGCGCGCCACTGCGTGCTGCCACCTCGTGCGGGCATCGAAGCCGGCGAGCGTGCGTGGCCGACCGATCGCCTCGATCTCGTCGCCCGCTGCGAGCACGGCAAGCTCCGACGCGCCGCGAGACGAGGCGTGGAGCAACAAAGTGCGGTGGAGCGGCTGCGACACTCGGTCGTTGGCGAACGCGAACGTGGCGACGCGGAGCAAGGCCGTCGTGTCGAAGCGACCGGGTTCGGGATCGTCGACCATCGCACCCCGAACGACGATCAACCGCGGTGACCGCAGCACGGGCAAGAGCGCGTGATGGTGCATCCCTTGCTCCGCACGCGCATCAGCAAGCAGGAAAGCAACCGCGCACAGCACCGCGGCGACGATGACGCGAGCGACGCGGCTCATACCGTCACGAGGGGGCGCAAGTCGGCGAGCCGACGGTCGCCGATGCCCCGCACCTCGCGCAGGTCGTCGACCGAACGAAACCCGCCGAGCCGGCTACGCGCCGCGATGATCGCCTGCGCGAGCGACGGACCGATGCCGGGCAACGTTTCGAGCTGCGCCTGTGACGCGGTGTTCAGGTCGATCGGTCCGCTCGGGGCCGCACCGCCGCCGGAACCGGAACCCGTCGCCGGGTCGTTGACCGGCGCGGGCGCGACGTGCTCGCCGACCTTCGGCACATAGACGCGCGCGCCGTCGACGAGTTTCGCGGCAAGGTCGAGCGCGTTCGCGTCGGCGTCGTTGCGCGCGCCTCCCGCAGCATCGATCGCGTCGACGACACGGGCGCCCGGCGGCAACGTGACCACACCCGGGCGCGCAACTGCTCCCGCCACCGACACCACGACGCGCGCGGTCGTGGTGGAAGCGCTCGATGGTTCGGAGCGGGCATCGTCGCTCGACGCCGAGAAGCCCGAGCTCGCGCTCGCGCCCGGCGGCGCCGCCGCGCTTCCCGACCGCCCCGCAACGAAACCGACGGCCACGACAACCACCGCGCCGCACACCACGATCGCCACACCGAGACGCGTGCGCACGCGCGCCGCGAGGTCGTGCCAATCCATGACCACCTCCACATGCGTTCCGTCTGCTGGGCGACGAACGCGCTCGGGAACACTGCTGAAGGGAGGTGGAACCGGAGGAAACCGGCGCCGCGGAACCTACACGACGAAGTTGACGAGCCGGCCGGGAATCACGACGGCCTTGCGGATCGTCTTGCCCTCGAGCAGCTCCGCAACTCGGGGCTCGGCGCGTGCCGCTTGCTCGAGTGTGTCCTTGTCGGCGTCGGTGGGCACCGTGACCCGGGCGCGAACCTTGCCGTTCACCTGCACCGGCACCTCGACCGTGTCGTCGACGAGCCATGCCGGATCGTGTTCGGGGAACGGTTCGTAGGTGAGCGTGTGCGCGTGACCGAGCCGCGACCACAACTCCTCGGAGATGTGCGGCGCGATGGGCGCGAGCATGAGCAGCAGCGGTTCCACCGCGGAGCGCGGCGCGCTCCCCTGCGCTTCCACCACCTTCGCGAGGTGGTTGTTGAGCTCGAACAGCCGAGCGATGACGGTGTTGAAGCCAAGCGTCTCGACATCGGCGCGCACGGCCGCGATCGTGCGGTGCAGCACGCGCTTGGTGTCGTTGTCGAGCGCGCGGTCATCGACGTGCGGCTCACCGGTTTCCTCGTCGATGCAGACTCGCCACAGTCGCTGCAGGAAACGGAACACGCCGACGACGTCGCGCGTCTGCCACGGGCGCGACGCGTCGAGCGGTCCCATGAACATCTCGTACATGCGGAACGTGTCGGCGCCGTACTGCTCGCACATCTCGTCGGGCGTGACGACGTTCTTCAGGCTCTTACCGATCTTGCCGTACTCGCGATTGACCGGCTTGCCCTCGAAGAAGAACCCGCCGTCGCGCTCGACCACCTCTTCGGCTTCCACGTAGAAGCCACGCTCGTCGGTGTACGCGTAGGCCTGGATGTAGCCCTGGTTGAACAGGCGTCCGAACGGCTCAGGCGTCGACACGTGACCGAGGTCGTAGAGCACCTTGTGCCAAAAGCGCGCGTATAAGAGGTGCAGCACCGCGTGCTCGACACCGCCGACGTAGAGGTCGACGAGCCCAACGCGGGGCGCGCCGTCGGCCCCTGCGGCCCAGTACCGCTCGACCGCGGGGTCGACGAAACGGTCCTCGTTCGTGGGGTCGAGGTAGCGCAGGTAATACCAGCACGAGCCGGCCCACTGCGGCATCGTGTTCACCTCGCGCACGTACTCGCGTGGGCCGTCGCCGAGGTCGAGCTCCACGCGCACCCAGTCGTCGGCGCGTGCGAGCGGCGGCGCGGGCAACGCGTCGGGGTCGTCGCTCACCGTTGGTTCGAAGTCGATGACGTCGGGCAACTCGACCGGCAACATCGAATCGGGCAGCGCGAGTGGGCCGTGGTCGTCGTAGACGATCGGGAACGGTTCGCCCCAGTAACGCTGGCGGCTGAACAACCAGTCACGCAGCTTGTAGGTGACGGTGCCCTCGCCGCGCCCAACCTTCACGAGCCAGTCGATGATCGTGCGCTTCGCGTCGACGACGCCAAGACCGTTCAACGACACATCCGCGTTCGCGCTGTTGATCGCCGGTCCGTCGCCCACGTACGCCTTGCCGTCGAACCCGTCGGGTGTTTGCACCGTGCGCACAATCGGCAGGTCGAACTCTTCGGCGAACTCCCAGTCGCGCTCGTCCTGGCCCGGCACGGCCATGATCGCGCCGGTGCCGTAGCCCATGAGCACGTAGTCGGCGATGAACACCGGGATCAGCTCGTCGTTCGTGGGGTTGCGCGCAAACGCGCCCGTAAACACGCCCGTCTTCACGCGACCTTCGGCGGTGCGTTCAAGCTCCGACTTCGACGCCGCGAAGTCGCGATACGCGGCGACAGCTTCGACGGGACTGCGGTCGGCGCCGAAGACACCGCGCCATGCGGCCTTGCACTCGGGCCACTCGTTCGGCGTGATCGCGTCGACGAGCTCGTGCTCGGGTGAGAGCACCATGTAGGTGGCGCCGAACAGCGTGTCGGGTCGCGTGGTGAACACGCGGATGACCGCTTCGGTCGCGGGTACACCCCCGCTCGCGTGCGCTCGGGGCGGCACGACGGGAAAGTCGACGAACGCGCCTTCGCTGCGACCGATCCAGTTGCGTTGCATGCGTTTGATCGGCTCGGGCCATTCGAGTCGGTCGAGATCGGCGATGAGGCGATCCGCGTATGCAGTGATGCGCAGCTTCCATTGCTTCAACGGGCGCTTGAACACGGGGAAGTTGCCGCGCTCGCTGCGACCTTCGGCGTTGACCTCTTCGTTCGCGAGCACCGTGCCGAGGCCCGGGCACCAATTGACCGGTGCCTCGTCGATGTAGGCGAGGCGGTGCGCGTCGATGTAGTCGCGCTGTTCGACAAGGTCGCGGTCGGCCCACGCCGCACCACCGTCGTCGGGCTCGCGCGTACCCGCGTCGAGCTCGGCGACGAGGTCGTCGATGGGGCGCGCCTTGTCGGCGTCGTGGTCGTACCAGCTGTTGAAGATCTGCAGGAAGATCCACTGCGTCCAGTGGTAGTAGGACGGATCGGCGGTGCTGACGCCGCGGCGCGGGTCGTAGCCGAAGCCGAGCGAGCGCAGCTGCGCGCGGTAGTTCGCGATGTTCTGCGCGGTGGTGTCGCGCGGATGCTGGCCGGTCTGCACCGCGTACTGCTCGGCGGGGAGGCCGAACGCGTCCATGCCCATCGCGTGCAGCACGTTGCGGCCGAGCATGCGCTGGTAGCGCGCGTACACGTCGGTGCCGATGAACCCGAGCGGGTGGCCCACGTGCAAGCCCGCGCCGCTGGGGTACGGGAACATGTCGAGCACGAACAGCTTGGGCAGCGACGCGCGCTCGACGTTGACGTCACCGAGCAAGCCGGTGGGATTCGGGGTCCAGAACGTGTGCTCGGCTTCCCAACGGTCCTGCCAGCGCCGCTCGATCTCGTTGGCGAGCTGCGCGTCGTAGCGGAACTTGGGAACGTCGTCGGTGGGGGCCATTCAGCGCGCAGGCTAGTGAACGGGCGTCGCGCCGGCGTTGGTAGTTGACGCGTCGTCACCGGGCATCGCGCGCAACCCGCGCACCGGCGACCACAACACCCATCCGCCCGCGAGCAGCGATCCTGCACCAGCGATGAGCAGCGTCGGCCGGAGCCCCAATGAACTGCCGAGCGCGCCACCGATGAGCGCGCCGAACGGCATCGTGCCCCACACCATGAAGCGCATCGACGCGTTCATGCGGCCCTGCAAGCGCGGCGCGGTGATCGCTTGCCGCAGACTTCCCTGGTTCACGTTGTAGACGACACCGCACAGCGAGAAGATCGCCCAACCCGCAACGAACCAGCCGAACGCGCTCGCACGCGGCGCGAGACCGATTAGCAGGCTGCCGATGCCGCTGACGAAGATCGAGGCGACGATCGCGGGACCTACGCCGATTGGCCGCGTGATGCGTGCGCAGGTAAGCGCGCCGACGACGGCGCCAACACCACCAAACACGAACACAAGACCCACCTTGCCGGCCGAGTAGTGCAGCTCTCGCACCGAGTAGAGCAAGAACACGGGCCCGAGCATCGAGCTGAAGAGGTTCGACGTCGCCGTGCAGAACGCGATCGGCCGCAGCATGTTGTGACGCCACACGTAGGCGAGGCCTTCGCGCACCTCGGTGCGCAGCTTCGGCTTCGTGTCGGTGTCATGGCGTTCGATCGGCGGCTCGGCCGTGCGGATGCGCGTGAGGAACGCGGCCGACGCCACGAAGCTCACCGCGTCGACCACCACAGCTGTGACCGCGCCGATCCACTGCACGAGCAGTCCGGCGAAGCCCGGGCCGGCGACCTGCGCGCCCGACCGGCTCACCTCGAGTTTGGCGTTGCCTTCGGGGATCTGCGCGCGTTCGACGAGCGACGGCAGGATCGCCATGTTCGCCACGTCGAAGAACACCGTCATCACACCGTTCGCGAACACGACCACGTAGAGCTGCGCCATCGTGAGGTGGTCGACGGCGTGCGCGACCGGAAGGCTCGCAAGTGCGACCGCGCGGCCGATGTCGCAGACCATCATCACGACGCGACGGCGTGTGCGGTCGACGATCGCGCCAGCGGGGAGACCGACGAGCACGAACGGTGCGAACTCGGCGGCCGTCAACGCGCCGACTTCGAACGTGGTGGCGTGCAGCACTTTGATCGCCATCAACGGGATGGCGAGCAGGCTGACCTGGGTGCCGAGTTGACTGACGGTCTCGGCCGACCAGAGCTGGCGGAAGTCGCGGTGGCGCACCAACGACGGCATCGAAGGAGTATGCCCGCCGCACTACGTTGCGAACGATGCCGTCCGGCCCGCGTATTGCTGCCGTTGCCGGGGTCGGGCAGACACGTTTCGCGCGCGACATGGGCCGGACCGAGCTCGACCTCGCGTGCGAGGCCGTGCGCGCCGCGTGCGATGACGCCGGGTTGCCCGTGCACGCGATCGACGGCGTCGCGAGTTTCCACGTGGAGCAGGTCGACGAGATCGACCTCGCCTACACGCTCGGCTTCGACCACATGCGGTTCATGGGCCGTACGCCGTCGGGTGGTGGCGGTGCCGCGAGCGTGCTCGGCCTCGCGGCGATGGCGGTGGAGCACGGGCAGGCCGATCACGTGGTGGTGTTCCGTGCGCGCAATCGCTCGAAGGGTGCGTCGTACGGCGAAAACATGAACCAGGGCGGTCGCCCGTGGGCGAAGAACCCAGCGGTGCTGGCCGACAAGCGCCAGTGGCACCACCCGTTCGGCGTTGCCGCGCCCGCGCACGAGATGGCGCTGATCGCGCGCCGGCACATGCACGTGTTCGGCACGAAAGCGGAGCACTTCGGCATGCAGGCGGTCGCGCAACGCGCGCACGCGGCGCGCAATCCCAACGCAGTGATGCAGAAGGAGATCACGCTCGACGACTGGGCCGCCTCGCGCCCGATTGCCGAGCCGATCCGCCTGTTCGACTGCTCGCTCGAACACGACGGCGCGGTCGCGCTGATCGTGACGTCGCTGGAACGCGCGCGCTCGCTCGCGCAGCCTGCGGTTCGGGTGCTCGCGCACGGGCAGTGCGACGGCCCGATTCACGTCGACCTGCCGACGTTCTTCGCCGAGACCGCCCTGTTCGGCGAGCGCGACACCGGCGCGCTGTCGTTCGGTCACGAGCTGTTCGCGCGCGCCGGCGTCTCACCCTCGGATGTGGACGCGGCGATGATCTTCGACCACTTCACGATGGCCGTGCCGCTGTCGCTCGAGCAGTACGGATTCTGCGCGCTCGGTGAAGGTGGACCGTTCATCGAGTCGGGCGCCACGCGCGGGCCCCACGGTAGATTGCCGGTGAACACGCACGGCGGGTCGAACGGCGAAGCGTTCGTGCACGGCGTAAACCATCTGAACGAAGCGGTGCGACAGATTCGCGGCACTGCGGTGAATCAAGTGCGCGACGCGGAAGTGACGTTCGTGTGCGGCTCGATCACCGATCCGTCAGGCGCGATCTTGTTCGGACGCGATCGATGAGCGACACCGCGTCGTTCCCGCACCCGTCGCTCGTTGGTGACGCGGCGCCGTTCTGGGAGGCCGCCCGCGAAGGTCGGCTCGTCGTGCAGGCGTGCACGGAGTGCGGCGCGTTCCGTCACCCGCCGCGCCCGGCATGCGCGCGCTGCCGCGGCAGCGCGTGGGAGTGGCGCGCGGTCTCAGGGCGTGGCGAATTGTGGAGCTTCACCACGATTCACCCACCGACGCTCCCCGCGTTTGCCGATCGCGTGCCGTACACGGCGATCGTCGTGCGCCTCGAGGAAGGCCCCTTCCTCGTGAGCACACTCGTCGGCGACGCTGCCGCGGCAGCGCGGATCGGATCACCGGTCGAAGTGGTGTTCGAGCGCGTCGACGACACGCTCACCCTCCCACTCTTTCGCTTCGCCACGGCACCGGACCGCTAACATCACATCTCCCTCACGGGGCTGTAGCTCAGCTGGAAGAGCACTTGCATGGCATGCAAGGGGTCGTGGGTTCAAGTCCCATCAGCTCCACTTTGTGACGTCGCGAGACATCGGAGACTGATGTCGCGGGTGATCGTGTCGTCGGAGAGCCGGGCGATGGCATCGCGGCGTCATCATCGGCTGCTACTCGCGACGGGTCCGCGTGCATTCTGCTCGTCGTCCTGCGGGAGTTGTTCGGACGCGCGGGCTGGCAAGTAGCGCCAGGCGATCACGGCCCCGACACCGGATACACACGCCACGAGGATCGACCCGCGCGACATTCCGTGCACGAACGCGTCCCGCGCCGCCGCGCCAACCTGGGTACCAAGGTCGCCGCCGATCTGAACCGCAGCGCCAAGCGAACTGCGCGCCGCATGAGCCGCAGATACAGGGACATTGTCGGGCAGTTCGAGCTGGTTGCTGTACAGCGACGACACGACGCTGCCGACGATGGCAACGCCGAGTGCGCCGCCGAGCTCGCGGGTGGTGTCGTTGACGGCCGAGCCGATTCCGGCGCGGTCGCTCGGCAGTGCACCCATGATCGATTCGGTGGCGGGCGCGCCCGCGAGCCCCATGCCCGCACCCATGAAGAGCATCGCGATCGCCAGCCGGCTGTAGCCGGTGGTCGTGGTGATGGTGGCGGCGATTCCGAGCCCCGCCGCGAACGTCAGCATGCCTGCGGTGACGACGCGTTTGGTGCCAAGGCGCGCGACCAGCTTCGACGACATCGGCGCGGCGACGATCATCGCTCCCGCGTAGGGCAGCATGCGCAGGCCTGCGGCGGACGGCGAGTATCCGAGTACGAACTGCAAGTACTGGGTCGAGAGGAACAGGAAGCCGAAGAGCGCGAAGAACAACACCGTGACGGTGAGGCTCGCCGCACTGAACCGCGCGTTTCGGAACATCCGCACGTCAAGCAAGGGCTCATCGACACGACGTTCCCACGCGACGAAGGCGACGAGCGCGGTGGCTGACAGCACCGCTGCGGCGAGCAAGGGCACAGAGGTCCAGCCCTTGCTCGGCGCCTCGATGATCGCCCACACGAAGACCACGAGACCGACACCGGAGAGGCATGCGCCTCCCCAGTCGATTCGGTGCGCGACGGGACTACGCGACTCCGGTACGAGCAGCCGGGCGGTGATGATCGCGGCTGCGACGATGGGGACGTTCACGATGAACACCGAACCCCACCAGAAGTGGTCGAGTAGGAAGCCACCGACTACCGGACCCATCGCGACCCCGACGCCCGCGGTGGCCGCCCAGATACCGATGGCCATCGCGCGTTCGCGGGCGTCACTGAAGATGCTGGTCAGTAGTGACAGCGTTGCCGGCATGATGAACGCGGCGCCGGCGCCCATGACGGCCCGCGCCGTCACGAGCTGGCCGACGCCGCCCGCAAACGCGGCGGCGGCCGACGCAATCCCGAACGTCGCCAGGCCGAGCAAGAGGGTACGTCGGCGTCCGTAGCGGTCGCCGAGCGTGCCGGCGAGTAGCAACAGTCCCGCGAACACGAGGGTGTACGCGTCGACCACCCACTGGAGTTCGCTGATGTTCGCGCCGAGGTCGCGTACCAAGGTGGGCAATGCGACGTTGACGATGGTGTTGTCGATCACGATGATCAAGAGGCTGACGCACAGCACCGCAAGTGCGAGCCAGCGATTGCGCTCCAACCTCGCCGGTGTCGAAACCGCCGATGAGTTCACGACCGCGACGCGGTTCATGATGCGCTCCGAGCGGCGCGCGTTGCGAGGAGCACAGGCAGCAATGCGGTGGCGGCGGTGACGAACAACGCGCCGCTGGAACCGAACACCGTGTATTGGCTTTCGACGTCGATACCGCTCGCGGTCGTGATCGCCCAGCCGAGTGCCCACAGCGCGCTCAGCGCCGGGACCCACGCGAATGCGAGACGGCCGATCCGCTTACGCAACACGACTGCTTGGGCGATGCCGACCGCCAGACCGCAGATCGCGCCTTGGGCAATGAGGCTGCCCATGCTGGTCCCGTATCCCACGGCAGCTGCGCCGATGCCGAGCCCGATCGCGAATCCGGCGCCGGTCGCGAGGATCCATTGGCGTGCCGACGGACCGTTGGGTCGTAGGCCCCACGATTGGCAGGCACCGAGGATGACGCCGCTGATGGCGCCGCCGACGACGGCGGCGAACACTCCGTCAACCGGCCCGGAGACGAGCTCGGCGACGAGGCCACCGAGAGGGAAGCCGACGAAGGTGAGGAGCCAGCGAAGTGCAGGGCGCCGCCATGTCTTTTGCTTGATTGCTGTGCGTTCACGCACTTGCATGGTGTGCTCCTGTTGATTGGGTTGAGCAGAGGTGGAGGCGGCCTGCGGCGTCACGACGTCACCGCGACGCCAACCGGGGCGGGCGAGGTCGCAGTGCGTCGCGCCTCGGCGAGGATCACCACTGCGAATGCGACAAGCCACACGCTCCACAGCACGTAGCCGAAGAAGTTGGCCGTATCGATGACGTCCACACCGAGCGGTGAGAACACGCCAACGAACACGAGTGCAGCTGAAGTGACGCCGAGTACCTGGAGCCAGCGGCCGGCGTAGCGTCGCCGGAGCGCGACGACCACGAGCACGGTCCAGGCAGCAGTGAGCGCGTACCCGAGCGTCTCACCGATTCCGGTGCCGAGCACGTTGCTCACCGTCGTGAATGTGTCGCGGGCGTCATGCGCGATTGCCGGGTTGCTGCTCGCAGCATCGGCCGCGTAGCCGGGCACGAGGAGCGGCCAACGCAGCAAGCCGATGACTTGCACGATTGCCGCGCCGATGCCGACCGGCACTGCGATGCGCATTGCCTTGTGCGCCGAAAGTCGACCGACTCCGACCGCGATCGGAGCAAGTAACGCAGCCGAAAACGCGAGCACGAGGAACCAGCCCCGCACGGCACCTTGCGAGTCGCGGAATGATGCGAGCACTTTGCCCGCGGGCTCGTCGAGGACGTCCGGATAGTTGAAGATGCTGCCGAGGGCGGTGAAGCCCACGTTGGCCAACACCGCTGCGAGGATCAGCAGCGTCGCGGTGAACTTGCGATTCATGACGTCTCCTTGTTCGAGGTCGGGTGGTGCGGGGCCGCGCGGTGCTGACTGTCGGCAGCGATCCAGGCGACGAGGACGTTGTCGGGATGGTCGACGAGGTGGTCGCGGGCCAGTGCGTCGACGAGACCGCGTTCGCCGCGCAAGTGCGCGGCGGCGATGGCGACGAGCTGGCGGTCGCGCGTCGTGACCGCCGC
>JADMIO010833524.1_pt1 | contig 25666 bp, 23 predicted proteins | sample 8958161 | NCBI WGS metagenome assembly JADMIO01 (sample SAMN16585339, study PRJNA669376) | soil metagenome | isolation source: Crop rotation soil | place: USA: Cullars Rotation, Alabama | collected 2011 | reverse complement strand
CTCCCGCCGCCGATGCCATCCTGCAGGTACTCCGATAGAATTTACGAGAACGACACCCGCTATAGCCATAACCCACTTCGCTCTGCCAATGTATGGCTGTTGGTGGGCACGGCGCATTGGGCCGTTTCGGCCCGCCGCTACTGTCCGTGTCGGGTGTGGGACCGCGATCAGTGATTTGTAAGTGCTCTATTGCACGATCCATCCCTTGAGCCGTGCCGAGCGTCGATTGAGACGATACACAACTGAATCCTGAGGCTCGGATGCTGCCCAGTGGGCGCCAGGAAGAATCGCGGTTCGGATAAAGCCCAATCTCTCCGCAACTGCGCGGCTGCGCTTGTTCGCAACAGCGGATCGTATTTCAATTGAATCAAGGTGAATTGCGTTAAGGGCAAACCGAACAACTTCGCGCGCGCACTGTGTGGCGATTCCCTGGCCACAGTGTGCCGCTCCGAGCCAGTATCCGATTTCACCGTCCGCGTCCGAGCGGCGAACCAGGCCGACTCCTCCCACGATTCTGCCATCCTGCCGAATGCAATACTGCCATGTCACGCCTGCATGATGCCGCTCTATCGAATACTGAATCAATTTGCGAAGGTCATCCGCGGTGTTTACCTGCAAGACCCATTCAACCCAGTGCTCCAGGTGAATACGGCTCTGCTGGACAAGCGCAAAAGCCTCCTCGGCGTCGTTCTCCCGCCAGAGATGAAGAGTTAATCGTGAATGCATGTTCGGAATATGCACGCACAGCACTTATCGGCTGGCATTCGAAACTGCTTGAACGAGCGTTGAGTCAAGCGCACGGTCACAACGGATGCCGGTACCGTGACGTCGCCGGACGACAAATCTGCGCACGGCTCTGGATCCGAACAGGACGAGCCCATTAACGTCTCAGCACACATGATGTTGATGACTCGCGGACTATCTGTCTGTCTGAGGCACATCCCCTCGGCGCGGGGGAGCAATCACTACATTTTTGCAGGTTGCCCCCCAGGGTAAACGCCCGATATGCCCCGGTATATAGGCATCGGAATAGCCCAGGTAATACCAAATACACGACGTTCTATTCCCTCCATCTATTACCCGTCCAGCATGGGCCGATAAGCAGGAGTAGCACGGCGTATGGAACACTTTAAATATTTCTTACTTATTGCCCTGTTGCCGCTCGTATTGACGAAGCCCGCTCACGGACAAACGTATTACGTATGCTCCACCGGCTCAATGGAAAACGGTGCTGACTGCGGTTTTCGGACCCTGCAGGCGGCTGTCAATGCCGCCCCGGATGGCGCAACAATTGTCATGCGCAGCGGCGATACAACAGGACCTATCGTCATTCCCGGCGGAAGACACGACCTCACTGTAAAATCATCGAAAATAGATAGCTACCCGCGGGGATACCGGATTGTGCGCAATGATCCGTCCCTGGCGCGAATTGTATCGACAACCGGTGTTGCACCGGTGACGATTGGGAACGAATTCAAATTCGGTGTACCACAACTTGGGGCAAACACTATCACCTTCAGCGCGCCGCATGGTTTTGTTGTAGGGGATCGCGTTTCCCTGTCTGGTGCTCGCTATTCTCCTTACTATTGTGCCAGCGCGAACATGCCGCCCTTCGGTTCAACTCAGTGCCCCGCCGATCGGGTTGGGTTTTTCATGGTGCGGGGGTACACGAATATTCAAAACGGATATGTTCTGTATGTCCGCGGTGCGAAGATTCCCACGCCCCTTCAGCCCGACACGCCATATTACGTGGTGAACTTTACCCAGGGCGGAAATAGTTCGACAACTCCAGACAAATTCCAGATCGCGAATGCGCCGGGCGGCAACCCGATCGTACTCGGATCGGACTATGTGTACAACGGAGGGCTGACATTCGAATTTTCCGCCGCACCGGCGCGCATGTATGACGCCTTGTATGTCGCGTCCGTGCCCAGCAATAATGCCATCACTCTCTCGAGGGAACCGGGTGGTCCTCCCATCGGACCCTGGACGCAGCGGGGGAGCGGATACGACGGCGGGACTACCAGGCCAGGTATCCAGGTGATTAAGGTGGCTGCTACGAGGAATATCACGTTTGATGGCTTTGAGATTACCCATGACCCGGATAATGATCCATGGATGCTGGTATATCTCACGCGGGACTGGACGCATCCGGATGGGGAGCATTCAGGGTTTCGTATGCTGCGCTGCTGGGTGCACGGTGATGACGACCAGGAATCGCTGCCGCATCAGGGTATATTCCTCTCGGCAAGAGATTCCGAGGTGGGCTGGTCGATTGTTGAAGGCATCTGGTCCAATTTCGCCGATACACAGGCAATAGCGATCACCAACACAAACGGGAACATCGATATCCATGACAACTTCCTTTCAGCTACTGGCGAAGTGATCATGTCCGGAGGAAATACACCGTCTTATCTCGGAACTCAGGCTAAAGGCATTCGCGTACGGAGGAACTATCTGTACAAGCCGCTGAACTGGTGGACGGGGATCGGCGCGACGTATGTGAACAATTCGACGTTTGACCTCACGCCGAGAATGGCTGGTACGTCCTGCGCGGCTCAGTCTACAGCGACGAATCTTTCCAACAAGTGTTTCTGGTATGAGGGCACAACGAGATATGAGCTCAGCCAGGACGTCCGAATTACCCTGACAGGCGCTTCGGGCGCTGGCCGGATTGTCATATATGGCGAGGGCGGCCGGATCAAACTGCGGCACAACACAAACGGTGCAGTAACTTGCCCGAGTCAGGTGGAGTGCGCATATACCCAAAAGCCCGCGTTCCCTCCCGGCTCCGCGCGCATGACGCTGATTCCAATTACGAATGGGCAGATTCCGAGCAGCCTGTGGATTGATAACCGTCCGCCGTGGGTAAAGAATGCGCTGGAGTCCAAGACGGGAGACAACTGGCTCGTCGAAGGAAATGTTTTCCACCGCGAGTATATTTATCCAGGCGGACTCGGCCAGGACATGCTGATCAACATTACAAACGGAGTGAATGGCTCCGGCGATCTGGAGCCGGTCAATTACTTTGTATCCTCGAGCGATATGCTTATACGCAACAATATTTTCAGGCATGCGGGCAAGGGTATCGTCGGAATCGGGAAATCGTATTCCTACAGCGGAGCGACCGCCCGTTATGAAGCCGCAGGCGTAGGAAGGGCGGACCGCAACCGTATCGACAACAATTTGTTCGTCGATATTGGCTCATCCGAGTGGAATCAGGCGACCCGCGGTCCAGTGGTTCAGAATCAATGGAACAATGAATGGACCGTCACACACAACACGGCCGTGGATGTAAGACACTCACTTTCAGGCAATGGTGCAAGCAGCAATGTGGATATCAGCGCCAATGTATTCATTCCTTATCTTGCAGCTAATCCAGCCCTCGATACCCCCAGTTATGCGGCCGCTTTGGGAGACGGGGCGACGTGCTGGAATAATCTGACGGCGGCATATACGGGTCCGCAGTATGACAGTCTGTCGCGGTTCGGACGTAACATGCTGATGAACAGAAATGGATATGCTTCATACACCACGCGAGGTGTTCACTATCCGGCCTCACCGAATGATACTTATTTGGTTCAGGCCACTGATCCGGGCCGCGATCCTAACCTCCTATTTCAGCGTTGGATTGAACGCAGCGGTGGAGCAGTGGACGCCTCTGGTTCGAATTACAGAGCATCAGATTTTCGCTTAAAAACAAGTGAGACCAGCAAATATCCGACATACAGCGGCCGCGTCATAGGGGCTGATATGGATGAGATTGAAGCGCTCACCGGTCCGTTCGGGAAAGATGTTGAGGACGGTGTGCCAGAGTTTGGGGTGCGGACTTCGCGACAGATTGTCCCGAGCAATTCATCCGCGATTGTCACATATCTTGCATCGTCTGATACCTGCACCCTGAGGATATGGAACAACGGCGCGTATTCTGGGGCGCCTGCATCCGACATCAACGATTCCGCCGGAACTGTCATAAATGGGCTCCGTTCCGTCTCCCTTTCAGGTCTTCTGCCCGGCACCACGTACTTTGGCAAACGTTGGTGTGGATCGTCGGTAGACGTTTTTTCTTTCACCACTGGCAGTGGCATGATGTCGTCTTTGGCACAGCGATGCAGCGGAGAGACATGCTCGACGGCGGCCGCGGCATCACCCAGGCTGAGCGATCGACCTGATACCAGCAGCGATAACGGAGAAGACTATCTCGTGCAATTCTCTTCTGGGTTATCAAAGGAGCAACTCGCCCTTCTGAACGGACAGGGGATACACCTGAAGAAAACGTTCTTCGGAGGCCTGATTGCATTGATGACGTTGTCCGATGAACAAAAAGCATCTCTGGCAGCTGAGGCTGACGTCGTGAGCATTAGTCCCGACAGGCCGGTGCACCCAACTTCTGAACCTTCAACGGCAGCAGGTGCCAGCATCGCCATGGCCTCTGGGTGGAGCGGTAAGGGGGTCGGCATTGCTGTCGTTGACAGTGGCGTGTCTGAGGATGCATTTCTGGCAGCTCGGGGATCGCGGCTTGTATATGCAGAAAGCTTTGTTCCAAACGAACCAGATACTGCTGACGTGCTCGGGCATGGCACTCGCATTGCACGGGTCATTGCCGGGCAGGGGCCAGCTGGAGTCGCGGTCGGGGCACACATCATTAATCTGCGCGTGTTCGACAGTCACGGAGCAGGGCGCGACAGCGCGGTAATTGGGGCTATTGAACGCGCTGTTTCGCTGAAAGAGACGTTTAACATTCGAATCATCAACCTGTCGTTAGGGCGCCCTGTATTCGAGTCCTATGTGAAGGATCCATTATGTCGAGCTGTTGAGGAGGCCTGGAAGGCCGGCGTTGTGGTGATCGCAGCAGCAGGTAGCGGTGGGCGAGTCCGCGAAACCAATGGGTATCAATCCATCACGGCGCCTGGTAATGATCCGTTCGTCATAACGGTTGGAGCACTGAATGGCCAAAATATAGATCCATATAGCTCGAGAGGACCCAGCGCTGTGGATCATATTGTGAAGCCCGATATAGTTGCTCCCGGCTTCATCGCCGTTCACAGTGCCCACTCAAATGCGATAGAAGCGGCTGGTCGGCTTACGAAGGAACAGTTACAAGAGCCTGTAGGAGGAGGCACGAGTGTGGCGGCTGCGGTCGTCAGTGCGGGCGCGGCCCTTCTTCTGGAAAGAGAGCCACGGCTGTCACCCGATGCCGTTAAGGCAATTCTAATGCTGACGGCGACCAAAGCTGCGGTTGGTTCAGGTGTTTACACTGATCCACTGACAAACTATACCTATACCGTTCAGCACAACCCGGTCACCGTGGGGGCGGGATTCCTTGACATCTGGTCTGCGATCAACAATAGCTCTCCGGTGCCCGGCCGCCCTGCTCGCTCCCCAAAGGCGGCATGGAATGCGACTCAGCAGCGCCTGGACGTTGTGCAATCGCCTGACGATTTATGGGCCGTTCCTTTCTGGGAAGATACTGCTGTCTGGGGAGAGCCCATTTTCACGAGCGGCGTACTGCTGCTGGATGCACCCCTGCCCGCGGCATTCTCGCAGGGCGGCACGGCAGTCACATGGTGAGTGCTGGAGGAGCATGTGGAACTATGACGGGAGATGCCGCCGAGTGCCATAGGGCGGTGATGTGGATCAACCGGAGGCGCGGTCGATTGGTCTGCTGTTAGGGTTCAAAATCGCCGCAATCTGTCAGACATCTCAGAGTGGAAGGCACTCCGATTTCGGAGTGCCTCCGCGTCTCCGTGCTTTCGCCGGTTCGCACGAGGTTACAAACCAATGTGTTTCGGCAGCGATGCGTACAGCGGTGGAATCAGAACAGATACCCTGCGCCACCCCGCATGGACCGGAAACTGATCTTGTTGAATATCAGGTTCTGAGCCCGGATTTGAGAGGACGTGGATACTGAAGTGACGCGATGCCGACCGTTCTGGATCCGTTTCAGTTTGTCCTGATCGCTGTTGCCGGATGGATGAATCAACGCCAGCTTCAGATGATCGAATACTTGCGGGAGGAGAACCGTGTTCTTGGCGAACAACTCGGCGACAGGCGCTTGCGGCTCACTGACGACCAGCGACGTCGGTTGGCGGCCAGGGCGAAGAGACTGGGGCGGAAGGTTCTGGCCAAGTTGGCAACGATCGTGACGCCGGAGACGCTGCTGCGCTGGCACCACAGTTGATTGCGCAGAAGTATGATGGCAGCCGCCATCGCCGACCCGGCCGGCCTCGGACAGCTGCAGAGGTTGAGGACCTCGTCGGTCAAATGGCGGAGCAGAACCGCGACTGGGTGTCCGACGAATCCAGGGTGCATTATCTGTCCCTCTCGTGCAATGAGCGATGAACACGAGCTTCGACATCTCGAACTTCTGAGTTATCGATTGCAGCAAAGACGTCGGCGCGATGCGGTGCTTCGCTGATCTGCTTCGCGTTTTCAAATCCGGACCACACGGGACAGGAACACCGAATGAGCAACAATGCCAAAACCGCTGTCGCTCACATAGTCGGTCGGCTTGCCTCATGCAATTACTTCGCGCAAACTCTCGAGGCGATCGTCCCTGCGGACTTGAAGATGTTGTAGACCGACTCAAGTCTCAACGCTGTACGACCACAAACGGCCGACGGTCGTCGCGTCGATAGAAAACCCTGGGAATCTGGGTTGTAGACCGGAAGCTTTGCGTTTGTACCAGCAGCCGGCTGAACGAATACTTCCGTTGCAACTCGGGAACCCGTTTGGATGCGTAGTCGAACCACTCCCGAACGTCGATCTTTCGGTCTTTTGGATCCCAGTCGGCCGCCATCTCCCGAAGCCCCTCTTCGATCAATGCATACGTGAGATACCCATGCCGCAGTTGACTGGTTTCCAAAGCCGCCTGGTAACTCTGCGCGGCCGTCAGGATGTACATGCCTTTATCCCAAGCCAATTGAGCGAGCCGACGAGAATTGAAGGGGCCCTGCCGGCTTTCTTCGGATTCGAGCACCTGGCCGGAATTGCACGCATCAATGACGAGCGTAATGTTGGCCGCATCGATTTTTTCCAATGCCCCAGCCAACTCGCTGTCAGAAACAGCGTGATGTTGAACGGACGCCCGGGCGTCGCTACTCCCAAGTAAGCGTGCGGGATCACCGGCGTATCCGAGATCGTGGGGGATGAGATAGAATCGGTTGTCCAACGACCAGCCGTGGCCTGCAAAGTACAAGAAGACGCTGTCTTCAGGCAGCACGCCATCGGCTGACCCTGGATGCGGTTGAAGACGCTCCAGTGACTGTAGCAGATTGCCTTTTGTAGCAGTCTCATCCATCATCGTGACTGTTTCGACCCGAGCAAAGCGGCCGGACTTTTCCAATTGCGCGTGCAACTCTTCTACATACCGTGCTGCGTCAGCGGCAGCATACCGAAGCTTAAATCGGGGGTTATCGTAACGGTCGATACCGACCGCGAGAATGTGCGCACTACCTTTTCGCGCCAGTGCAGTCGAACCTTTGACGTACAGGACCCCGTCGCGGCTTTTTACGTTATCCTGGTTAAAGCAGTACGCAACGAATTCGTTCGCCCCGGCTAAGACCGGGACCTCGGTCGAGACTTCAACAATCCCATCCGCCGAGGGCTTGATCGCACCATGCCAGGCACGGACCAACGATCCGTTTCGAAACAGGTGAATGTCCTGCACCGGCGCGGAATCGGGATGCATGTCATCGGCCGGAGCGGGCCTGATCCGGATGGAGAGCGGCAACTCCCGCGAACCCGTCTCGTAGCCGTGCGACAGGCTGGCGCGTGTATCAACGGTAACCATCGCCTGCCTGCGGTCGATGCTCGCAATATCTCGCGAGGGACTCTTCTCGGGTGTCGGAGTGTTCCATAACGAAAGCGCACCGGAGAGTACATCGATCAAAAGTCCGGGACGATAGAAGTCCGCAAAGAAGGCTTCCATGGGAATCGGGGCGAACGGTTGATCCTTAAAACCCCAGCTGAGTTGCCGGTAAGCGCGAGGCGTTCCGTCGAACAGGCCGTTGTTCATCGAGACAATCCAGTCGGTCCCACTGCCAAAGGCTGCGAGCCTCCCGATTACCTCTCCGCTGGCGACGTCGGCGATTCCGATCCAGGAGGTTGGACCAGTAAAAACGAGTCGCTTCCCATCCGTAGTGAAGATAGCTGCTGTAGGCCATGTTCCGAAGCCTTTCAACTGCTTCACCGGCGTTTTAGTGGCAAGGTTCCAGATCGTGGGTGGGACGTATTTTCCGAAAACGGGGACCACTGTGCTGCCGTCCGGGCTGAACACCGCGGTGGCTGTTCCAAACGGCCCCTGAAACGCGCCGTCGACCACGAATGGCAACCGGTCGGCCGAAATGGACCCCACGACGCCTGCGAACTGCCCGCCAGAAGTATGCCAGAAGCGAGTTTGGCCATTGACATCGAGCGTTGCAATGGACAGCCCGTCCGGAGCAAATGTGATTCCGTTCAGGCCACGCCACATTTGCTTGTAAGTCAACAGCGACTCGGGAACAGAAGTAGAATTGGCCTCCGCCACCGGGACTCGCCGATGGTTCAACTCCACGAAATTCGTCAGCTTGCGCGCGGCACGATCGACTTCGGTAAAAACGGCCGGGACCGGCACGCGAAACTTCGCCGTAACGTGGCGCGTTTGCAAATCGTAAACGTGGACAGAGTTCGCAACCGTGTACCAGGCGAGCGAGCGGTCATTGGGACCGAACTCAACTTTTCGGGTGCGACCCATGTTTTGCGGCGGGATGTCGATCGGGAATCCTTCTTCGACAGGGGCCTGCTCTTCAATTCGGGAACCAGGACCGCGCTCGATGATGTCCTGACGAGAGCAGCGGCGGACATCCCAAACTTCCAAGGCATGTTCGAACTCACCCTTGTCGTCCAGGACGAGAAACGCCAGCAAATGTCCGCTGGCGGAAAGTGCCGACGCTGGCCATGCAAGGACTGCACCGGCAGCGGGCACATCACAGAGCACAGCCGAAGTTCCGACATCCCACACACGAATTTTATTTGCAAGGGTGTGGGCAGCCACCACAGTGCCCGAACCACTTAGCAGAGGTTCCCCGACGACCGGCGAACCGGCGTCGAGAGTTCGAGCAGTCGTGTGCGTCCCAAACTCGGCAACCGTCACACCGGTGAGGCGTTTGACTGCCGCAAGCAGGCGCCCATCTTTGGTCATCGTACTGGCTGACATCCAAACCTGCGGCGGATCGGAAAATGACCGAGTGACCCGTGCTGTCGCGACATTGATGACCCGAATAATTCCCGATCGGGTCCATGCAATCTGACGAGAATCGGGGCTGAAGGTCATTTCCGGTACAGAATTCGTCCGATCGTCCGAAGGGACCTCAATATTGCCAAGAAGCTTTCCGTTCGGGAGGCTGAACAGGCGGATTTCATCCGCTATCGCTACTGCCAGCGTGCGCCCATCCGGGGTAAGCGCCAGACGATCGGCGCGTTGATATTTCGCCGAATATATCTGAACGCCGGTATGTGCATCATAGACCTGAATCGCCTGATGAGTGGGGCAGTGTGTCTGTCGCTCCGGGCAACCGCCCTCGGCTCCGAGCGCTGCAACGAAGGCGCCATCGGCGCTGTACTCTATCGATGTTGTGAACCGGTTGGAATCGTGCGGAGTTTCAAAAACAATTCGGTCCGCTGCAAAGTCATAGACCAGCAATCGGTCGTTCACAAAAGCGGCAACAACTGGTTGAACAGGGTTAACCGCGGCCGCGGAGTAATTCGGTCCAGCAAGTGGTTTCAGAATTGGGTGTTCCGCCGCTTCGGCGAAGACCAATTTACCGGACCCGTAATCGCGAAAGACAAGGTATTGCTCATTAGCACCCGCGAGATGCAGTTTTGGGTCGCTCACTATTACTCTGGACAATACCTTCGGCGGCCGTGCGTTGAGATCGAACTTGACGCACGTGAGATTCGACGTTTGAATCCAGGCGTTCGCCCCACCGGGCGAGAAATACCGTGGAGAAATTTGGGTGCGGTGAACCTCCATTGGTGAAGCCCGATCCAGTTAACCAGATACCGCGTTCAATGTCCCACAAATTGATCATCATGGAATCCTGCGTCGCCAGGGTCCGCCCGTCGTTCAGGAATCCAAGGTGCATCACTTGTCCAGGTGCATATGGCGGAGTGAGCAACACCGGGGGGTCCCGATGAACCGCGGCGTTCGAGTACAGAACGGCCGACAGAGCGAGTGTGGCAAGCAAAGTCCGTTTGGGGCTGAGCATTTTCACCTCGCCTCCTGCTTAAGAAGCAGAGGAATGGTGAACGCATACCCGCCCGGCCTCCTACCGGTGATTTCCACTATGGTTTGCGGGGGTGCGTCTTCCTGGGTCAGCAGGCGCCCGTTCTCGCCAGCGGCCTGCTCCGCAGCAGTCGGCGCCTTCCCTGAGATGGCAGGCAAGTCGTAATGCTTAGCGCGGGCGGACAGACGCTCCCAAATTGAATGGAACATCGTCTCAGAGATGGGGACCTCTTTCTCGCGGATATGAATTCCGGTGAGGGGATGCGCCGAAAAAACAATGCTGATTAGTTCGCCCGCATAATCATTGCTGTCGGATGAAAGCATCCACCAGGGTGACGAGTCGGACCGCGGCGGGATCTCGATGAGCCTTCCGGGGCCGGCGCGATTGCCGCCCCCGTTCATGTTGAGGTTTGGGTAAATAAGATACGGTCGGCCAGTGCGGCCGCCGCGATACCGCTCACGATCGAAGATGTAGAGGAATCCCGGCTCGGATACCTCGATGGACATGCGTATGCGATCGCCTCGGGAGAGTGGAGTTTGGGTACCGATCCGTTCGGGTATCCAACTTACCGTGAGCCCCGCCTTATCCTGTACCAACAGACGGCCTTCCCGGGGGTCACCGTCCCTCCACGGACGGCAGCGCCAGAGCGTCAGTCCAACGATGCCGGAGCCGGGAGCTTGAGGCAAAGGGTGAGCATTGCCTGCCCTGATGGAACTCGGCCGCGAAGGTCGCATAGTGCTGTCCCAAATCACTCGGGCCCGGTCCTCGGCGCCACTGGATGAAAGGAGCGCAAACGTCGATAGCAGGATTATTCGGAACTTCATCATGTCCTTCAACGGGCCTCGACAGTCGCTTCGACAGCGATTACGCCGGCCTTTCCTTTTCGTGCTTGCCATTGTCGGAGCAAGTCGATGATTCGCTCTCTCAAAGCGTCGTTTCCGATTGCACCGCCATCACGCTTGTTCAACCAGACCCTGAGTTGCTCCAACTCGGGAACCATTCCGCGCGACCAGACCAACCAGACTTGTTGCACCGACGGACCCTCAAATACGAACCAGCTTTGTCCTGGGATGAGCAATTCGTTGCCGGCCGCTGCAAACCCGGAGACCGCCGGCGCCGGGTACAAGAGACTCAGGGCGGTGCGCTCACGCTGTGAATTGTGCGTCTCGCTCAGCACGTAGTAATAACCGCCCTCCCGAGTACGGGCGTGAATGCGAAATTGATCCTCGGCGCTGAAAGGCGCTCCAGACGCAGCAACTTGGATCGCTCCAGTCCGATGCCTGACGATAAACCCGAATTCCGGCGCGGAGAGCACCGTCCCATTTGTAATTGCAGTCTGGTGCGGAGGAACGGATTTGGCGCTGATCTGATGCCATATCGCGGTAGCGCCAGCGAGCACAACGATCATTGCGAACGCGAACGTCAAGCGAGTCCTGGTTCCCCACCATCTCCCCGGATCAGGGCTCTCCAGAACTGCTGCGGCGAGTTCGCGAGCAAATTGGGCCGCGTTTGCAGGTCGGCGCTCGGGTTGAATTTCAAGAGCTGCGAGTATCAGACCGTCCACGCGAGGCGACAGGTTCTGACGACAGGTGGATGGCGGTATCGGAGCGTCGCGTCCTGCTGCGTCAAACTGAGCTAAACCTCCGCGTGCAAAGGGAGGATGACCTGTTAAGATCTCGTATGTCACGGCTCCAAAAGCCCACACGTCACTGGCAGGGCCCGGCAAGCCTCCGAGTTGCTCGGGGGCCATGTACGGCGGAGTGCCTGCGATCCGAGTGTGGCCACTGGTCTCGCCCGCCTCGTACAATCTGGCTATTCCGAAATCGATGAGCCGGACACGATCACCTTCGGAGACGCTTTGCAGCATGATGTTTTCCGGCTTCAGATCACGATGGACCACTCCTGTGGCGTGTGCCGCCGCAAGCGCTTGGCCGATTTGAAGAATGATTGAACTCGCTCTCTGGATGGGGAGAGCCCCTTCCCGTAATGCGACCCGTAAGGTGATACCCTCGACAAACTGCATCACCAGAAAAGGCCGGCCGTCACTGAGGGTACCGCTGTCGAGGGCGCCAACGACACCTGGATGGTCGATTCGGGCGAGTGCCGCGGCCTCGTCATGGAATTTCCGTATCGTCCAACTGTCCATTGCCCGACGTTGCAGCACCTTCACGACAACCGCACGGTCGTGTAACTGGAGGTCGCGCGACACATACACAAGACCAAAGCCACCGCGAGTCAATTCGCGTTCCACTCGGTATCGCCCAGCGACAAGGTAGCCGATGGGCAGATGGCCGAGGTCCGCCCCGTCGGGGGAGGGCTCAACAGCGCCTTCGGTCTTCGTGGCCTCGTCACGGTCCGAAGGTGTTCCGGCCAGAGGAATATCGATCAAGGCACCCGACGCACCGTGTGCGGCAAGGAGTCGCAAAACATCTTCTCTCAAGGTGTGATTGCTGCCCGTAAGTTCAGCGAGACGAGACTCTCGGCTTTCAGCAGGATGCGCGAGCACGTCCTCAAAGATTGAGCGAATTTGTGAGAACCTTTGCGGAGTCATCCAACAACAGCGTCCGCGATAATCAATCGATGATATCTCACTGCAGCAGAGGCTCATTTCTGAATCAATAGCGTGGGCTGAGTATTGCACGGCTCACGGTCGAGTGGTCAAGTTGCTCGTCTTAAGTAAGTCCCGGTTTCAGCCGTGAGCGTCTGCGGCCTGGACCTCCGCTAAGTGTCGGAGTCGATGCCGGTGCAAGGCTGTTTTCTGAGCTGGGAAACGGAAAGCGCGGTGACCACGAGCGCCGCGATCCGTGGCAGACCTCAAGCGCACGAAAAATTTGTGAGCTGTCGCGTGGTGCATTTTCGCAATTGGGGCGAAGGAGTTGTTATGAATCTTAAGAAGACGTTTTGGAAAACTGCCGTGATCTGCGGCCTGGCGGTTATGGCGGAGGGTGTCCTGCCCGCCCCCATGTGTCCGAATTGCAGGACACCGGGCCAATTCTCCACTTACATGCAGAACGTGCAGTCTCAACCGGGCATCCTCACTCAACTCTGGAATCTTTTGACATCCAGGTTCTCTTGAGAAAATGCCGTGCCCACGGAGCGGCCCGCCGACTTTGGTTTTTCGTACGGTGGGCGGCTCCGCCCTGTGCCGACCGGGTAGAGCTGCCGGTGCTGCCGCGGCTCGGACTACGTATTCCGTGCCGCGGCGAGTTCACTCATCAGCCACGCGCGAGCAAATGTCCAGTCACGTTTGACCGTTGTGACTGAGATTCCTAATACCTCGGCCGTCTCGGCTTCTTCCAGCCCTCCAAAGAACCGCAGTTCCACCACCCTGGCGGAACGCGCATCCAGCTGTTCCAGTCGTTCGAGAACCTCATGTATGGCGATAACATCCTCATCAGTTTGGCGGGCCGAATCCTGAAGTTCTATCATGGGCACGCGCACCTGAGCACCGCCGCGTTTACACGCGTGCCGCGTTCTGGCGTGATCCACCAAAATTCTGTGGATTTGCTGCGCCGCAATGGCAAGAAAGTGGGCTCGGCTTTGCCAAACGATCGGCTGCCCTTCGAACAAGCGCAAGTACAGTTCATTGACCACTGCAGTTGGCTGAAGAGTGTGGCCGGGGGACTCTGCACGAAAATGGTGGGCGGCCAACCGACGCAGGTCTTTGTATACCCGTCGGATGAGCTCATCGGCCGCCCCGGGCCGCTTCTCGCGAACCTGCATCAGCAGAGTTGTCAGCGATTGTGAATCATCAGGCATCTCGGCTCTGCTCCCTGATAATTATTTCCCGCTCGATCGCCGGAAGGCATGCCTCGGTATCCGGGCCAGGTTCATTACCGGACGATTTTACACGCTTTTAGTTATGGATTGTCCCTCAATCCTGACGTGCACACAACGGAGTATCGTTTACCGGGATGGCGTATCGGGAATGTCGTTCAAAGGCGGGGTGATCGTCGGTTATGCTCGTCGAGCATGTGACGAACCGAAGCGCTGCGCTGTTTGCGTTTTTCGCTTGAAGGCGCGGCCCCAACAGAGCGGTCCTTAGTTCCGTTGGTTAGTGACCTGATACACGAAGGCTGTCCGATGAGCGCACAGTCTTTTTGATCCCGTATGAAGGAGTCCTGCAGGTCGGGCACGTCGGCGCGGGCAGGAGCCCCTGCGTGTCGACAATCATCGCGGCTGCGCCCGAGTTTGAAGAATCGTTCGTTTGAACCCCATACTCTCACCGCCACTCTGAACAGCGCTACTCGGGTGCGGCTCGCGTCGCAAGGTAAACCCGGATGGCAATGGAGAATGCTGCTGTTCCTGCGCCAACGAGCAGAATTCTTTTCTCGCTGGCTTCTACATGGCCGGCTCGTTCTTTGAGAAGTTGCTCTTCCACGCTGTCCATCTCCGACACCAGCGCGCGGATCGAGTCCATTTCCGCGCGGCTTTGCTGCACTTTGATCTGCGCCTGTGCTGCCTCAAATCCTTTTCCCCTCCGCGCCTGAATAGCGGTATCAAACTGCCTGAATTTCTGATCCAGTAAATTCCGGAGGCGAGCCAGTCGTTTCTGCTGATCTTCGTTTCTGATCAGTAGACCGTCCAGGTCGGACAAAGTGGCGGGCACGAGCTTCTTCCGACCGTCATACCGATCCAGGGATTCCTGCGCGCCGGTGATCACGAATCCGTCCTGCGCGCCCTCGCTCTGTTCCGTCAGCAGGAGAGCATGTCTCACAGATCCGATTACCTGGTAGGTGTGTACCACCATGTCGCGATCCTGACGAAGAAGAGCGTGCGAACGGAAAGAGAGAATTGCGCCCACTACGACGATGAGAATCAGCGGGAGGTTGCTCGTCACTGCAGTGCGGGAGAACCCGCCTCGTATATGGTCAATGAACGAACCCGATTGCCTTTCGTCCCCAGCCAGGTTCTGGTCCAGACCCACAGTAAGCCTCCCGAACTGATATCGGAACAAGCGGTTCAGTATACAACCTCACGCCGGGTCCATGCTGGTCACAACAGCCTTGCTTGGCGCGCGAATTCGTCGCGATTTCCTGCGAACCAGCCCTCCATTGCGCTGCCAATGATGAAACATTCGCCGCCGCTGCAGCTGTCTTACGATATCGGTGCAAGACGCGGCTCATTCACCGCCCACCGAATCGATAGGAGCATTATGCACAAAGAAAGAGTGTTTCTGGGCGCCTCTATCGTCCTGTTCGCAATGGCTATTCCTGCGTTGGCGCAAGAAAAACCTGAACCGGCGCAAAAAAGCAAAGAGATGACATTGACTGGGTGCCTGAATAAGGGCGAGCGCGAAAATCACTACACGTTCACCAATCTCAAGAACGGCTCAAAAATGACAGTGACCGGGCCGGCGGACCTCGAGAAGCACGCGAAAAATCACACCGTGAAACTTACAGGACATCGGACGGCCCAGGTCTTCGATGCTACCAAGGTTGAGCACGTGGCGGCGACTTGCGAGGCCGCAGCCACGAAATAATCCACGTCCTTCTGGGAAGTTGTATTCCGGAACGGTATCGAAATGAGTTTGGGGCCGCGTTCCGTGCGCTGCTGATGAGCCTGTCGGAAAGCCGGATGCTCGAGACGGGCACGTCTGGTTTGATGAGCGGGGAAGGAAAACCACCGGGTCCCGGTCCAGCGTCCCTCCTCGACTCTACCGCCTTTGAGCCGTCTGTTCACTGTTCGGCAGGCCCGACCAGTTCACAGCACCTTTCGAAATCGGACGGCCCGCTCGACTTCAACAGAGCCCAGGGCTTCGTGCGCCCGCTGCGACTCGACGTTTTCGAGGAGCGCGTCAGAGGCAAACTCCCGGTGCCCGCGATCCCGCGCCCACCTGCAGCCGGCCGGCACATTTATTTGGCTCCCCGAAGAAATGGGTCCGACGCGACCCATAGGTGGATCGTCGGCCTCACGCCCACTGAAAACTGTTAAGATGCCTGCCTGAGCGCCTCGGGCGGTATGCCCTGCAGTGCGCCATCATTTACCTGGAGGTTCGACCATGTTCGCTCGCATCGCATCTGTCTTACTCGGCGCGGCCATGTTTGTAATGGGCGCCCACGATTTCACCGGCACGTGGAAACTCGATCCGGCTAAATCGAAATATGCAGGAATGCCAAAACCGAAGGAGATGACCGTCACGTACACGCCCGAGGGAAGTGGGTGGCGGTACGAAGCTAAAGGAACTCGCGATGATGGCCAGCCGATTAACAGCTCATTCGTTTACGTCAAGGACAATGAGGAGATCAAAACCACTGGGTTTCCGTTTTGGGATGTGCTCGTTCTCAACAACGCACAGGCTGACGTAGCTGCGGGCACTTTGAAACGGGACGGCAGGGTCGTCGGGAATGTCAGACGGACCATATCGGCCGACAACAAGGTCATGACGGTCACAGGCACCGTCACGATGCCCGACGGTAAAAAGGCCCGGTACACATCTGTGTATACGAAGCAGTGAGCTGCGGTCGCCAGAGCGGACCGGGCGCAACGCCAGCACGGGCGCTTGGCTCAATTACTTTCCAGAGGAGAAGCTGGCGCTCGCCTACACCACTAATGCGAAGCCATACCCACTACGAGATATCGTAGCGGGCATATTCGACATCTACTGGAACCAGCTGTACCAGATTCCCTCTTTCGAAACGTTCCAGGTAAGCAGGTAAATCCTCGGTGGCTACGTTGGCGTGCATTCGATCCCTGGCGCACCGAACAGGGTGAACATCACAAGAGATCGCGCAACGCTATAGTTCAGGTCGGCCAGCCAGGCAACCGTCGTCGCTCTGGAAGCAACGGCCGAGAATAATTCAAGAGCGGTCCCGTCTTGGTTTTCAGGTTCGACGCGGAGAAAGCCGAGATGATCCTCAACCGCGGCCAGAGAATAGTGTTCAAGAATCAGCAAGAGTAGACACCGGATACCCTGCCCCGCGATCGGAACTGACGCAGATTGTTAACACTCCACGGCTGTCCGACGAAATCGCCCTCACCCAGGCTGAAGATATGTTATTTATCGCGGCGGCGGGCAACCAGTCGAGCAATAACGACATCATTCCCACCTACCCGGCTTCTTTTCCAATCGGCAATATCCTGGCTGTGGCAGCGATCGACAACCGCGATCAACTCGCAACATTTTCGAACTTCGGGGCACGCTCCGTCCATCTGGGGGCGCCGGGCGTATCAATCTATTCGACCGCGCCGGCTTCAAACTATCAGTATTTGAGCGGCACGTCTATGGCGGCTCCGCATGTGGCAGGCATCGCCGCGCTAATCTTGTCCGCCTGCTCATCGGGTACAAGGGCGCTTCGAAACACACTGCTCAGCAAATCCACGTGCTTCTCCGGGTCATTGCCGAACTTTTGGCGATAACTGAAGGTGAACATCTTTCCGCCATAGAGGGCTTGCCGGTGCTCCGCCGTCATGATGATCTTCGGGATGTCGTAGGTCGTCCGAGCGGCCCGTTCGATTTGGCGAACTGCGTGAGCCGCTTGGGTTCACGCATGTTCTTCCAGTTTGAAGGATTCGCGGCTGCTTCCGAACATAACTGAGTAGTGAACATCGAAAGTGTCAGGACTCAGGTCTGTATCGATCATTCCAGGAACTTGCGAAACTGCGCCGCGCGGTGAGGGCGATGACACTCGCCTATAACCTTCTGCTGCGGGAGCGCTTTGGCTCCCGCTTTGAAGACTGGAAGAGCAAAGTCCCTGCCTATGTACCGTTGCTCCGCTGACTCGGCCGGCAGCCTTACCCTCCGCCGATCCAGGAAACATCGATCGGCGACTTGCCTCGACACCTGTGCGTCGCCAAAAACGGAATCCGTTGCGCCTTCTGCGGAGCTTGATCGAAACCTGCAGCCTCCTGTTCGTGGATGCCAGCTGTGTTTGGCGCTGGGTACAGGTGTACGGACCGGAACTGAACAAGCGCTGCCGCCAACATCTGAAGAAGACGACAAGAGCTACCGGATTGACGAAACCTACATCAACGTGAAAGGCAAAGACCGGTACCTTTACCGCGCGGTTGATTCGACCGGGCAAACGATCGACTTCCTGCTCACCGCCAAACGCGATGCGGCGTCTGCGAAACGCTTCTTTCGTAAGATGTTCAGCGCCGCGGATCCCGTATCGCTTGCAGCCGCCCCGGGGGTCGCAGTCTGACCATATGTTTGACTCTGGATGCTGGCATGATCACCGCTTCTTTGGTCGTTTCACTGGACTGGCTCTCGTCAGCGGCGCTCTTTGTGAATACTCAGCCGCTGGTTGTGCGAACGGATCTGGAAGTGCGTCAGGCAGCAACGCCGCGAATTTCGCCTGAATCCGTTCCGCTATGGACAGGTCCGGAAGGACAGTGTTGTTCTTCGTGGTGATGTGCCTCATGACGAAGATGTTCTGCGCATTCATCGTGGCTAGATATTTCAGCTCACGTTCCGACAGTTCGACGAACGGCATCTCGCAGGACAGTATAGCGGCTGTCGTCCGCCGGGGCCCCTTGGCCTGTGGCCGAATCGGATCCGGCATTTCCATCAGAACCCCGCTCGCACGATGTACCGATTTCGCCGCCGTGAATCGCAACCACTTCGATCTACCCGCCAGACTTGTAGCCGCCCGAAAGAGTATATTTGGCGCGGCTTGCTTTCGCGCTTTGGTTGCTTGTCGGCAGCGCGGGCGCCTGCTGGTCGTCTGAACTCTCCGTGCACACTTTGCCACCCTTTGCCTCCGGCTCCGCGAATCACCTGCTGCAGCTCACTCCCGCCGTGCTGCGGAGTTCTATCCGAAACTGCATCCGGTCGCCGGTATATTTGGGTCCCCAAAGAAATGGGTCCGAGGTGCCCCACAGGTTTACAAGCGAGCTGCGGATCTTCAGGACGAATTCGCTCCCAAAACCTGCAGCTGGCGGCGGCATCTCCCTGATGGTCAATAATTTCTGTGCCGCTCTCGGTGACAGCCGGTCCTTCAGCTGCAGAGCTTCTATGCCCAAGCCAGTTGGCATTGTTGGCGCTGCCCACTGTTCCGTAAAACGATGGCTCGACTACTTTCGACGCAGCAATCGACTCACGGCCAGGACCGCCGCGCCCGCTGCAATCAGCGTTCCCACGACGCCGGTTCCGGAGTGCTGAGAATCTGAAAGGCCGTCTGGTGTGCATACGACCCCACAATCCAGTCGCCGAACCGATTCACTGCCACGGCCATAGTTCCGCCGCTCGGAGAAGTGCGCCAGACATCCAGGTTCGTGGCATCGTTCGGGTAAACGGCGAGCCAGTACCCTCCCGCTTCCAACGTAAGATTCGAGAAGGTCGCCTTCAACATGTCGCAGCAGGCGCTGTTGAATGCGGGCAGACTGGAAAAGGTCGTATTCGTGCCCGGAACGATGAAGCCAGGTTGCCATTGTCGTAAAAGAAAAGAGTTCCTCCGACTGGCCAAAGAATGATAATTGGCCGGATTAACGAGGAGGAGGGCATTGTCAACTTCAGCGGTTCCGGGCGGATGGGATGCTGAATGAATGTCCGGCCACCCGTACCGTGGCCATCGCTTCCCGAGAGAAATCATCTCGTACGCCGTCTGGTTCTACTATCGGTTCGCGGTGAGCTTTCGGGCTCAGCGTGCTCCAACGTTCCCCGAAGAAGGGCCCATGGCTGCACGCTTCCTCCAAGAATCTCAGCGATGCAGGGCCGAGCAGTGGAGAATCTCTTCCGCCCGGTACCAGTCCTCGAGAGCCCTCCCATCCCGCCGGCCCTCCAGCTCCCACAGCAGCGCCGCCATCTCCCGGACCGCTCCCTCACGCGGCGATCTGAGGCCAGTATCCGACGCGGCAACGTCCTGACCCATTTCCTCGAGAAGAGCATTCCGGCAAATCTGACAATATTCCCGAGCGATCTCCATCTCGGTCAATGCCGTATCCAGGCTGGCGCGGTCTGGAACTGAAGTGCCCGAAAAGTTCTGGACCAGCCGAGCCTTGCCGCGAAAATCCTCGAACGCCTCTTTATATTTCCGCCATGCGGCGGAGTTCCGCCAGCTCTGACCTGCTCTCTTCGCACCCATACCAGTTGTGACGAGAATGGCCCGGAAATGTTCGGTTGAGGAGACCGATTGTACCGAAAGGGAAACCTGCCGGTCTGACCGGTTCCTTTCGGCCCAGAGAATTGCCTCGGCGGTGACGCTTAGGTTTACAAAGCCAGTGCGCCTATGGACCGGCTGTCAGTTAGGAGGGCGCATGCTGTTGATATGGAAGGGAGATGCCGGCCCAGCTCCAGGCTTCCGGCGACGACTCGTCTTTAGATCCGCAGCTCGCGTATAAAGCTAAAGGACGCAAAAACGGCATTTCTTTGGGGACCCAAATATACGGACACGGCATCTGCAGGTCTGCGATCCATCCCCCGGAGTCCATTCGCATTTTCGGCAGCGACCCGAGTTTCGCGTACACTGATCGTCCATGGCTGCCGTGCTGTCATGTGCTGATCCACTTTCCCGAGTCGCCGCCATCCCACCGACAAAGCGAACGGAGGTGCAACGGCTGAAGATCCGGAGCGCCTTCCTCGATGAAGCAGCACCAGTACGCTTTGCAGGCTTTTGTTAATGATTCATGGCAACTCGCCGATAAGTGGATGTTATAAACAAGCACTTCCTCGGCGAGCATTTCATAAGCTGCGCTCGCGACATTCAGGAAATGTCGGCCACCCCATTTCAAACAGGCGCGGTTTGACTATATCGCTGACCCGCGCGGCTGGAACCGCTCGAAGTTTCCGCACGGGCGGGATTTCACGCCACGAATCCGGGCCTGCGGCGGTTCATCATTCTTTTCTTATTGAGTTGTCATCGAGACGCGTGCAGATCGGCGGAATCTCGGCCTCGGCGAACGGACAGCGAGGAAGACGGACGTTGGACCATAGAGATCGTGCACGGGGTCTATTATGCCCAACAAAGCGGCGGGCGCGTGCCATTCCCCTTGCGCGAGCGGCGGCATGCGCTGGACGCAATGTGAACCGGGGGCTGAGGACACGCAGGAAGGAGATGTGCGCTTCCAGAGGCGCCGTTATTCCATTCGACGACACAAACTTTCGTTTGCCGATGCGACATCCCACTGAGTGCGGTAGATCGAGGAGGTTTGCTGTGACAGGACTGTAATGCCATCCGCGCTTCCTTCTCGGCCCCCTGTTCCCGGATCCGGTATTCGTCATCCCGCCGAATCTCGCTTTCGTAATACATAGTGTGCCCGATGATGCCGGTCCGTCCTGGCCGAATCACAACCACGTGCTCGCGCCGGTGCATCGCCACGAAAAACGACTAGCACGCTACCCACAGTTTTACTCGCGCATCGGATTCGTCCATGAGTTTCGGCGACTGAGCGCGAAACAAGTCCGTCAACTTCTGGAGCACTGCTGGATGCCGTCCGGTGTAACCCGCTACCACAGCAGCCGTGGGCGGAAGATGCCATTGTGACCGTCATCAGAATCACGAGCGGGAACTTTCGGCTGCTGACTCGACTCCTTGCGCAGATGGAGCGAATTCTCGAAGTAAACGGGTTGCGCAAAATCAGAAAAGCGGTGGTCGAAACGGCACGGGAGACCTTGGTGATCGGCGAGGCATGATGTTGATCACTCTACACTTGGCAACCAGCGGCGGGTAATATCCCTCCGAGGCGGCGCCGCCCGTGATTCGGCGCGTGCTCGGGTCGATCATGAACAACCGACGCTTAAAAAAGTTTTGCCATATTGTTAACCACCGCCGGACAAACCCGTCTACACCGACGAAATGGGGGTGCTTGTCAGATTAGGTTCGATTGCGGCGAGGATGAATAACGACGACACGGCGATTCAGGATTTCGATACGGTTATTGAGTTACATCGGCCTCGCGTCTTTCGCTTCGCGTTGGCCTCCTTGCGTGACAGAGATGCTGCGGAGAGCGTGACGCAAGATTGCTTCCTCAAAGCCTACCAGGCCCTGGGACAATTTCGAGGTGACTCCAGTATTCAGACGTGGCTGATGCAGATTACCGTCAATCTCATCAGGGATGTCCGGCGAAATCGGCAGTTTCAATTCTGGAAGCGAGCGCAAGCATCGGCTGTGGATATCGGCGCCGCGAGCGATTGGATTCCGGACGGCGCCATCTCACCGGAAGGACGAGTTGCTGCTCAGGAACACGTCGATGCGATCTGGGGTGTTTTAGCACGCTTATCGGAACGACAGCGGATGGTGTTCCTGCTTCATTTCATGGAGGAAATGGATTCCGGTGAAATTGAGGCGGTAACCGGGATCGCCAGAGGAGCGGTGAAAGTGCATCTTTTCAGAGCAGTGCATGCGATTAGGAAAAGGCTTGGGAGATTGTAATGAATCAGCATTTGTCTTCAGAACAAGTGTCCAAGTGGATGGTCGGCGAACGTACCTCGGAGGCGGTTCAGCACGCGTTTGAATGTTCACATTGCCGGGCGGAATTGGATGGCCTGGAGAAGGCTTTCGAGTTATTTCGTGAGTCAGGCCGACGCTGGAGCGAGCACTGGTACCGGCCCGCCTCTCAGAACGACTTGGTCCAGCCCGGTGCCAATCTGGGATCAGTGCTGTGGGTCAAGCTGAGCTGGATGGCTGCTCTGGTAGCTTCCGTGTTCGTGGGAGCCTTGCTGATTCTTCAGACGGCCCCGGTGTCGCAACGGGCTGAACCACTGCGTCGTGCGGGCGTCGAACCATTCGTCCGGATCCCTTACGTGGCTTCGCCAGCTCCCTACGAGCGCACCGAGGTGATGCGCATGGATGTAACGGCAAGCGCTCTGATTGCGGCTGGCTTCGATGTCCATGTACCGGATGCGGGCGCCACCGTTACGGCGGACTTGCTCGTCGGTCAGGACCGTCGAGTCCTTGCCATTCGCCTCGTTCCAAGGTCCACACCAAACCCTGATAGGAGACTCGACCGATGACGAAACAGCTTTTCATGGTGGCTGGGACAGTCTTGACTGCCGCCGCGCTGCTCGGGCAACCCTCGGCCTTCCAGCACCCGGGCTGGATTGCCGCGCCCGGCTCGGAACCAATCACAGTCCACATGAATAGGCCGGAGGGACAGTCTGGACCGGTTCTCGGAAAACCTTTTTCTGCCGCTGAGGTGCGCCACACGGTGCAAACCCTCGCTGATGGCACGCGCGTTAACCACTCGGACATCACTGCATTCTACAGAGACGACCGCGGCCGGATGCGTACGCAGAGTCCTACCAACATTGTGATCTATGATCCTGTCGCCGGATTCACCTACCATCTGGATCCAAAGACCAAACGGTATTCGAAGACACCAGTCAAGGCTAGCTCAACCTCGATCGTCGTTATTGGCGATTCCACATGGGTTAGTAACGAGTCTGAGAGGTCCACCTCGCCGGTCGAGACGATTCGTCCTACGCGCGGGCAATTGCCATTTCATGCCGAGGTGGTAGCTCAGTCGATTACTGAGAGCCTCCAGCCGCAAATCGTTGGTGGCATCAGCGTCAAGGGCTCACGTATCACTATGACCATACCTGTGGGGGCCTTCGGAAATGATCGGGCCGTTAAGGTCATCAACGAGCGCTGGTACTCTGATGACCTTCAGGTACTAGTGAAGAGTTCGAACTCCGATCCTCGTTTTGGCGTGAGCACCTACGATCTCACCAACATCGTGCAGGCTCTTCCCGATCCGGCGCTGTTTCAGGTGCCCGCGGACTATACCCTGCGCGTCGAAGAGCAGCGCCGGGGAGGCAGACCATGACCCGGGTAAGACGCTTGCTCCCGTTCGCGATTGCGCTGCTGGCCGTGTCGCTCGGCTCGTTTTTCAGCCACTCCAGTGCGACGGCGCAGACAGCGGCCATCCCGGAATCGGACACCGATGGCGATGGCCTCTCTGATTATGCGGAGCTGCACAAATACTGTACCGATCCGCGCAAGGCGAATTCCGCCGGCTCCTCCAAACCCGACGGCGATTGGAAGCAACGCAAAGAGTTCACCTACACCATCACGTCTATCCTGGAAATCGCCAAGCCTTTCGATCCTGCCGACATGAATGATGATTACCAGGACGCACATGTGCTCTCCGAGAACCAGGACAGTGCGATCGTCGAATTCGTGTATTATCCCCTCAACACGAACAGAGACGCGATCGGGGAGAATCGGAACTGGCGGCGTGATTACGCCCACATGACTCAACATCTCCATCCCACCGCCGCGGAGAACTGGGACGAGAAGATGCGCGCGGATCTGATTGCGGCACTTCGCAACGATGGTATCGAGCCCAATAGACTCTCAGATAAGCAACTCGTCACCCAGGTATCACGCTGGTTGATGCAACGGAGCCAATTCACTAAAGCGTTCGCGATTTGGTATGTCCACTACCCCGAGGGTAAGCCGGAAGTTTTTCCATCGTTGCGTAAGTATTTCGACCGTCAGAAGCCGGAGCCGAACTGGACCGACCAAGCCATGTTTGACCAGGAAGTCCTTGGACGATCGATGTTTTACAACCGCGTGCGCGGAAGCTGCACATCGGCCGCCGTGTATATCGCCACTGTTCTGCGAGCGCTGGGAATCCCCACACGGATCGGCTTTTTTGTACCTCCGTTAGACTCAAATGATCGCCAGCAGCGGGAAATGTTTCTGTCCAGAATTCGTCACAACAGGGTTCGCGCCACGATCCACCATGGGCTAACCGACAGCCACGGGGATTTTGCCGATCACCTGTTCAACGAAGTCTTCGTCGGGAACCGTTGGGTCCGCCTGAACTATGATGTGCTCGGTCAAGACATCGTCGATGAGCGTTTTTTCGGTCTTCTCACCCATATCCTCACCACGGACAGCGTGACTCACGTGCCTCTCGCCGAGACGTGGGGACGCCGCTTTGCGACATATCCGAATGTCTCTCCCAGGCTCTCGTCCATCAATCCGTACCGGCTATTGAAAGTGTCGGATCATTTTGGAGCTTACAGCCACATCGAAAATCCGGTGGTTGAAAACGAGGAGCTCCGTAAGGTCACGGTGGATGCGATGTATTGGAAAGACGCGCTTCCACCTAATATGCAAGCGGCGGACAGCAGGGACCCACGCGGATCGGACTTCTACCTTAGTATCCACGAGTATATTCCGCATTTCAGATTGCAGCTCGTTGAGTTTTATGGTCACGTCGGACGCCGTTTTGTTTTGACAGCGCTAGGCCACCCCGAACTCAAAGCGACATTGAGCGGAATGAAGATTACCGATTTTGATTCCAGCCGGCGGCCATACCAATTGTTCGGCGTGCGCATCGATCCGGAGTACCGGCACCTCCTGGCGCCCGGAGTCGATTATACAATTCGCCCGATCAACACCAGTGAGACTTACGTTTGGAGTATGAAAGATGACGTGATGCTAAAGGTCCCGAGGGTTGTTAGCGGTCATCAGAAAACGTACATTTTTGAATCCTCACCGGCAGGGCCGCCG
>JADMIO010930486.1_pt1 | contig 25672 bp, 21 predicted proteins | sample 8958161 | NCBI WGS metagenome assembly JADMIO01 (sample SAMN16585339, study PRJNA669376) | soil metagenome | isolation source: Crop rotation soil | place: USA: Cullars Rotation, Alabama | collected 2011 | reverse complement strand
TGCCCGCCTCCCCCGCCCCCGCCGGCTATTCCAACCTCGAGTACGACCTGGCTACCGGCAAACGCGGCAAGCGCGACGTTCACGCCAATGGGCTGCTCCAACGGCTCCTCGGCGTGCCCGGCATCGTCGTGAACAATAACGCGGCCGCCATCTTCCTCGCCCTGAATGAGCTTGCGGGCGGCGGCGAAGTCATCGTCTCGCGCGGCGAGTTGATCGAGATCGGCGACGGCTTCCGCATCCCCGAGATTATGGCCCGCTCCGGCGCCATCCTGCGCGAGGTCGGAACGACCAATCGGACCCACCTCGACGATTTCCGAGCCGCCATCACCGAACGCACGCGCCTGCTGCTCCGCGTCCACCCCAGCAACTTCCACATCACCGGGTTCACCGCGCGGCCCGAGTTGCGCGACCTCGCCGGCCTCGGGCGCGAGCGCGGCGTTCCGGTCTACGAGGATCTCGGCAGCGGCTGTCTGGCCGACCTCCGTCCCTTCGGCATTGACGAGCCGCGCGTCTCCGAGAGCCTGCGCGATGGCGCCGACCTCGTCTCCTTCAGCGGCGACAAACTGCTCGGCGGACCCCAGGCCGGCATCCTGGCGGGACGGGCGGAGACCGTTGCGCGCCTGCGCCGCAATCCACTCTTTCGCGCGCTCCGTGTCGACAAGATGGTATACAGCGCGCTCGAAGCGACGCTCCGCAACACGCTTCTGGAACGCTGGGACGCGATTCCCGCCCTCTCTATGATCCGGCAGACGTCCACCGCCATTTACGAGCGCGCCCAGGCCATGCTCGCCCGCTTCCCCGGCCTCGACGCGGAGCTTTTGCCCGGCAAGTCCGTCATCGGCGGCGGCGCGACTCCCGACCAGTCGCTCGACACGTGGCTCCTCTCGCCCAACGTGCCGGACGCCATGGACGCAGAACGCCGCCTTCGCGCCGGAGGGCCTCCGGTCATCGGCCGCATCGAAGACGATCGTCTGATGTTGGATCTCCGGACGGTCCTGCCGGAGGAAGAGGACGAACTTGCGGGACAGCTTCTCGAGCTGCCCCGCTGAACCCTACGCGCGTTCCTGGTACGTGCCTTCCGACGTGTTGACGCGGATCTTCTGGCCTTCCGTGATGAACGGCGGCACCTGCACCACCAGCCCCGTCTCCAGTTTCGCCGGCTTAGTCACGTTCGAAACCGTCGCGCCCTTCAGCCCGGGCTCGGTCTCGACCACCGTCAGGTCCACCGTCGCCGGCAGTTCCACCGACATCGGCTTACCTTCGTAAAACTCGACTTCCACCTTCAACTGCGGGATCAAATACTGAGTCGCGTCGCCGAGCAGGTCTTTCATCAGGTGAATCTGCTCGTACGTCTCGGTATTCATGAAGTAGTAATACTCGCCATCGTCGTACAGGTACTCCATCTCCTGCTGTTCGAGCATCGCCTTCTCCACGCGATCTTCCGACGAGAACCGGTGCTCGATCATCGTGCCGCTGCGCAGGTTCCGCATCCGCACTTGCACGAAGCCGCGCAGGTTCCCCGGCGTGCGGTGCGTCATGCTGAAAACAGAAAACAGATCGTTATTGAACTTCACGACCATCCCGGGGCGCAGTTGTGTCGCTGAAATCATGAATTCCTCAATCGTTTGTAGTTGAACTACCCAGTATAGCAGCGCCTAAAACGGGAGAATCTCTTCCCGCACCGGGTCGAAATCGATGCGCCGCTTCTGCATGTACGAAATGTTGCCCAGATGCGACGCCTGCGCCGAGCGGTGCCCGATCAGCACGTCGCCGTTCGGCAGGTTGCGCGACTTCACGCAATCCAGAAAATTCTTGGCGTGGTCGAGGTCGATATTGCTGAACGCCTTCACGTCGACGACCTGCGGATTGCGGCCCTTGGGCGTCCAGGTATAGTGCCCGCGATCGATGTACAGCTTGCCCTCGGTCCCGCAGATCTCGACGCCTTCCCCCGTGATGCCGGGCGCGAGCGTGGCCTCGAAAGTCGCCGTAAATTCCGACGGGTATTCCAACAGCACGTTAATGGTGTCCGGCGCGGTCCGGCCGTCCTTGTAGTTGTAGATGCCGCCGGCGGCCTGCGCCGAGGTCGGCACGTCCTTCCCCATGAACATGTGGACCACGTCGATCCAGTGCGTGAACAGGTCCGTCACCTGCCCGCCGCCGAAATCGAGGTATGCGCGCCAGTTCCAATACTGCTGTGGATCCCAGTCGCGCCACTTCACGGGTCCGAGGAAGTGCGCCCAGTCCAGGTCCGAAGGCTTCGTCGCCAGCGAGGCCGGCGCCTTCCGCAGATGGTACGAGTTCCCGTGCCACCAGGTCCGCGCCAGCGTCACCTTCCCGAGCTTGCCGGTGTCCATGTACTCCTGCTTGGCCTTTATGTAGTGCTGGCCGGAGCGCTGCTGCATGCCGACCTGGCAGATCCGCTTGTTGATGCGCGCCGCCTTGACGACCTCCGGGCCCTCCTCGATCTTCAGCGTCAGCGGCTTCTCGACATAGACATCCTTGCCGGCGTTGAGCGCGTCGATGGCGATGCGTGAGTGCCAGTGATCCGGAACGCCGATGATCACGACATCGAGCCCCGGAGTCTCGAGCAGCTTCCGGTGGTCGTTGGACGTCTTCACGTCCCCAACCTTGGCGACCTTCTTCGCCGCTTCGATGTTCGTGTCGTAAACATCGCACAAGGCCGCTACAGTGACACTGTCGGTCTTGATGAAGGTGTCCATGTCATGCCGGCCGCGCTCGCCACAGCCGATCAGGCCGAGCTGCAGCCGGTCGTTGGCGCCCATCACGCGCGAATAGGACAGCGCCGTAAGCGCCGTTCCGCCGAGAAATGCTCTACGAGGAAGGCTTTCGGACATGCACTTATTGTACTGCCCGTCAGTAACCGAGAAGGCGCTCCATTTCGGCCGCGATCCGCTCCGTTTGCGGCAGGATCGCGGACTCGAGCTGCGGATGGTAGCCGATCCACGTGTCCAGCGCCCCGATTCGCCGGACCGGAGCGTCCAGGCGGTCGAACAGCTCGTCCGCGATGCGCGCCGCGATCTCCGCGCCGTATCCCCAGGCGAGCGTGTCCTCGTGCGCCACGATCACGCGGCTGGTCTTTTCGACCGACAACCGGATCGTCTGCCAGTCATACGGCGCCAGCGACCGCAGATCGACGATTTCCACTCTCGTCTCCGGGCTCCGCCGCTCCACCTGCGTCGCCGCCTGCAGGCACTTCTGGACCAGCGCGCCATATGTAATGATCGTGAGCTCGCGACCGGGCTTCACCACCTTTGCCTTCCCGAACGGGATCGTGAAGTCGGCGCCCGGGTGCGCGGAACGATTGTACGGCTCGCGATAGAGCTTCTTGTGCTCGAGGAACAGGACGGGGTCGTCGCACCGAAGCGCCGTCCGCAGCAACCCGCACGCGTCGAGCGCGTTCGAAGGCATCACGACCCGCAGCCCCGGCAGGTGCGTGAACTCCGATTCGCCGCACTGGCTGTGGTAGATCGCGCCGCCGTTCAGGTACCCGCCGATCGGCACGCGCAGCACCGCCGGACAGGAGAAATTCCCGTTGGAGCGCCAGCGGAAGGTGGCCAGCTCATCGCGGATCTGCATCATCGCCGGCCAGATGTAATCGAAGAACTGGATCTCCGGCACCGGCTTCAGCCCGCGCGCCGCCATTCCGATCGCGCGTCCGACGATGGCCGCCTCCGCCAGCGGCGTATTGAACGACCGCTCCGGCCCGAACTCCTGCTGCAGGCCGTGGGTCACCTTGAAGACGCCACCCTTCCCTTTCACTTCGCAAAGGTTCTCCGCGCGGCTGCAATCGGCGACGTCCTCCCCGAAGACGAGGATGTCGGGATTGCGCTTCATCTCCTCCCGCAGCGTCGCGTTAATGAGGTCCACCATCGTCATCGGAGCCCCGTGGAATTGCGGCTGCGCATCGAACTCCGGACCGGTCGGATCGACCCGATCGGAGTACAGGTGGACCATCACGGACTCCGGGGCGGGCGCCGGATCCCGCAGCGCCTGCTGTGTCGCCTCGTGAACCTCCTCGTCGATCTCATGGCTGAGGCGTTGCAGCATCTGTCGGTCGAGGACCCCCTCTTCCACCAGCAGCTTGGGGAAGCTCAGCACGGGGTCGCGCTCCGCTTCGGCCGCCCGTTCCGCGGCGGTCTTGTAGAGCCGCTCGTCGTCCGAAAGCGAATGCGAGTACGGCCGGATCACGCGAGCGTGGACGAACGCCGGACCGTTGCCGCCGCGCACATGCTCGACCGCGTCCTGCATGACGCGATAAGACGCCACGAAGTCGGTTCCGTCGACCTCCTGCCGGAACAGGCCGGGGAAGCCCGAAACGAGCTGCGAGATATTCTGCCCCGCCGTCTGGCATTCGATCGGGACGGAGATCGCGTACCCGTTATCCTCGATCAGGTAAAGCAGCGGCAGCTTCTTCAAGCACGCGATGTTCAGCGACTCCCAGAACTCCCCTTCGCTGGTCGCGCCGTCGCCCGAGGTCACGAGCGTGACCTCTCCCTCGGCATGTCGATACTGCGAGGCTTCCGCGCAGCCCGCCGCCTGAAGGTACTGCGTCCCGGTGGGCGACGACACGGTGACAATATTCAGTCCGCGATGCCCCCAGTGCGACGGCATTTGCCGCCCTCCGGACGCCGGGTCGTCCGCGGCGCCGACCGCTTGCTGCAGCATCTCGTGCGGCGTGACCCCGAGCGTAAGGCATAGCGCGCGGTCGCGATAGTAGAGATAGAACCAGTCGGACGCTGGACGCAGCGACATCCCGGCGGCGACCTGAATGGCTTCGTGCCCCGCCCCGCTGATCTGAAAAAAAATGCGGTTCTGCCGCTTCAGCGCCACTTCGCGATCGTCGAGCCGCCGCGCCAGTTGCATCAGGCGGTACGCCCGGATCAGCGATTCCGAGTCGAGTCCCGCGAACCTCCCGGACGGTATCGACTTCGGTTTGGGAATGATCGTCGCCACACAGAACTCCTTTACGATGTCGCCGGGGTGATCACGCCCCGGCACTCGCCCAGCCCGATCCGCCGGAACCCCGGCGCTTCGCACCACCCGCGGAAGATCACCTCATCGCCATCCTCGAGAAACCGCCGCGACTCGCCGGAAGGCAACTCGACCGGTTCGGACCCTTTCCACGTCAACTCCAGCAGGCAGCCGCGATTCTCCTTCTCCGGTCCGGAGACGGTGCCGCTTCCCAGCAGGTCGCCGGGCCGCAGGTTGCACCCATTTGACGTGTGGTGCGCAATCATCTGCGGAAACGTCCAGTACAACGACCGCAAATTCGAGCCGCTCAGCCGCACCGGCTCGGGCATTTTCGCAGTGCGCAGCCAGACTTCGACGTGGATGTCATACGCGTCGCGCGCGCCGCCGCGGAGATGCGGCAGGGGCTCCGGGTCGCCCTCCGGCCGCGCCTCGGGCGCGCAGCGGAACGGTTCCAGCGCTTCCGCCGTCACCACGAAGGGCGAAACCGAAGTCGCGAAATTCTTGGCGAGAAACGGCCCGAGCGGCTGGTACTCCCACGCCTGCAGGTCGCGCGCGGACCAGTCGTTCAACAGGCAGACGCCGACCAGGTGCTCGCTCGCGGACGCGGCCGGTATCGGGTCGCCCAACGGATTTCCCGGCCCCACGAAGGCGCCGACTTCCAACTCATAGTCGAGGCGGCGGCTCGGCACGAACACCGGCGGCGCGCCCGGCGCGTCCGAGATCTGGCCGCACGGCCGCCGCACCTCGGTTCCGCTCACCACGATCGATGACGCCCGTCCGTGATATCCCACCGGAACCCACTTATAATTCGGCAGCAGCGGGTGGTCCGGCCGGAACATACTGCCGACGTTACGCGCATGGTAGATCGACGCGTAAAAATCCGTGTAGTCGCCTATGCGGCAGGGAAGACACAAGGTGACCGCGCTCAGCGGCGTCAAAAACGTCTCTGCCCTGTTGGTGTGTGTGGCCAGAAAGTCGCTGATCCGTGCCCGCAATTGCCGGCGCTCTTCGCGCGGCATCGCCATCACGGACGCGCCCGATTCCACACGGAATGCCGCCGTCAGATCGAACACCTGATCGCCGATCGCGACGCCCGCCCGCGGCTTGCTGGTCCGCGACCGCAGAAACGACACGTACGGCAGATTCTGAATCGGGAAGTCCGTCGCGGGATCATTGGCGGATTCGACCCAACTCTTCAGCTCCGGATCGTGAGTGCGGTCGATCATGGCAGCAGTCCCAATCCCCGCAATTCGGTGACCGGTTCCTCGAACGAGCACGAGCCGAAACTGTGCGCGAAGTCGCGGCGCGCCCCGGCGATCTGGTCCGTCGTGAGATGGTGGGCGTTCCAGATCAGCCCGTCGTCGGAGAAATGAAGCCTCGCCGCGTCGGTCTCCTCCAGCAGTTCGACCACGTGGCCCACATCCATGCCGTGCCAGGCCATCGCCGCGGCGCAGAGAACATTCAGGAAGCCGTGCATGGGCGCCCGCGGACTGTCCACCGCGTATGTCAGCGGCCGGACGGAGCGAATCGGATGATGCAGACCGGCGGTCGCCTTGAACGGCAGCTTGCGGACAGCGGCGTCGCAAAGGAACGCCCCGAGGTCGGCAGGCGAGGGGATCGCTTCGGCAGTGAGGCCGCCCGTCCGGACCTTCGCAAAGCCGCTCTCGATCTCATCGAGGGGCAGCTCCTGATAGACCGGCAGCGGGTGCTCCAGAGCCGTCTTGCTTTCCAGGCTCTCGACCTGCGGCGGGAGCGAACGGAGGCCGCCGGACTCGCCGTCGACGAGCAGGGTCACGCGCCAGCTGCTCTCCCGGTGGATTTCCGGTAACTTACCGAAAGGTAGTACCAGGCGGTTCAACATCCACGCTTCCGGCGCGGCGCGAAAGCCGCGGTAACGCTCCTCGACAATCGGTAGTGGTAGAGCCGCTGGAGGATACAGGCCGGCGTAATCGATCGACTCGGTCAGCAGCGCTCGAAGTGCGGCGGGCACGCGGGCCATTCGTCCACCATTCTAAGGCGCCACGGGACTGTGGAGCGTACCAGACCTGCTTTTCGAACAGGAGTGTGTTCTGGCACACTGAAGCGGAGTGTTGAAGCGAATTCCCATTCCCTCCCTGCGCCAGTCTATAGCCGCTGCCGGGCTCGTTGCCGTCGCTGTAGCCGGATATGCCGTATGGCGGTCTACGCGGCCCCGGAACATCAGCGTGTGCGTCGTCACCGACTATGCGTTTCGCGGCGCGCGCCCGACCTGGCACGAGGTCCTCGCCGCGCGCTTCGACGCCGCCAACCGGGCGTTTCTTGAAACCGGCGTGCAGTGGAATTTTCGCGAGGCCGGCGAGCCCGACCCCACTCGCGCTCTCACCAGCATCGAGGAGAGGCGCCAGAAACTGGTCCGCGCCGAGTGCGTTTCCGACGTCATTCTCGGCATCACCAGTTTGCCCGGCGTGAATGGGGACGTGCCGCCGTTCGCGCACACGGCGCTGATCGCCGACAAGCCCTCCGAAGCGGAACCGCGCAACACCGATCGCTTCATCCGCGGCCTCGCGGGCCTCTTCGGGACGCCGCCCAATAGCGCCGAACCGATTCCCGCGCCATTCCGCAAACTGATCACGAGCCTCCGCCACTATGACTTCGCCGCGGGCACGGCGGCGCTCGACGGAGCGTGGCAGGCGCGGGTCCTGACCGAACTCGCCGCGGCCTACGGTCCGAACGGTGTGGCGCAGGCGCACCGCATCCTGGGACTTTCGCTCGCGGCCGACGGACACTCGCTCGCCGCAATTCGCGAGTTGAAGGAGCGCGTCCGTCTCGAGCCCGCCAATCCAGCAGCGCATCTGGACCTCGCCTCCGTCTACACGCACCGCTTCGACACCGTCGAAGCCATCGCCGAATTCCACGAGGCCGTCAAGGCTGCGCCGGAGAACGCGCCGGCTCATGCGGCGCTGGCCGTCGCCTTGGCCAATGCGGGACTGGCGGAGGACGCGGCCGATGAGTTCCACACTGCCTTGCGGCTGGATCCGAAGTTCGCGACGGCGCTCTCCGGACTTGCCTATGTCCTGAGCCAGCAGCCCGGGCGTATCGATGAAGCCATTGACGCCTACGAGCAGGCGCTGCGCATCGATCCGAAGCTCTCCGCCGCGGCGGAAGGTCTCGATCGCGCCAGATTCCTGAAGAATGGTGCTGCTCTGGACGTTTCCGACCGGCGTCGCAAAGCGTACGAATCTCCCGCAGATCCCAAGCGGCACTTCGACCTCGCGCTGTCCGAGGCCCGGGCCGGCAATGTCGAAGGCGCGGTTCAGGAACTCCGCCGCACCGTAGAGCTCGATCGATCGTACGGGTTGGCGCAAGCGCAACTCACCCTGTTGCTGTATCGAAAGGGCGACTACGCCGAAGCGCTTACCCATGCCAGTGAAGCGGCTCGCGCCGGTTATGACCCGCCCCACGACGTGGTGGAACGTCTGAAGCGCCACACTCCCGTCGCAAAGTGACCTGCAATGCGCTCCCTCACGGTCGCGCCTCCGTTTGGAGCCGCGCCCCTGTTCGGAGCCGCGCCCCTGTTCGGAGCCGCGCGCGTAAGCAAGCGATCGGACGGATTGCACCCGGAAGTGGTGGTAGGCCCCGTCACAGGCAATGTGAGTGGGGCCACGCGCACCGTCCGTTCCACTGTTTCTTTAGGCACCCCGGGACGTCTCGGTAGGTGTCGCTTTAGCGGGCCGTTCTGACATGCTTTTAGTGTGAAACTCGTAGTCTTCGGACTATCGGTCAGCTCGTCGTGGGGCAACGGGCATGCGACGTTGTGGCGCGGGCTGATCAAAGGCCTTCATCGGCTCGGACACCGTGTCGTCTTCTTCGAACACGACACGTCCTACTACGCGCGCCACCGCGATCTTCGTGAGGTGCCGGGCGGCGAGCTGATTCTGTACCCGGCGTGGGACGACGTCCGCCACCAGGCAGCCATGCACCTTGCCGAGGCCGACGCCGCGATCGTCACGTCCTACTGCCCCGACGGGGTGGCCGCGTCCGATCTCGTGCTCTCCTCGCCCGCGCGCATCCGCTGCTTTTACGATCTCGACACGGGCATCACGCTCGACCGGATGCGCTCCGGGCAGAGCGTCGATTACATTCCGCCCGGCGGCCTCGGCGATTTCGATCTCGTCCTCAGCTATACCGGCGGGCTGGCGCTATCCGAGTTGAAAACGCGCCTTGGCGCGCGCCACGTGGCCCCGTTGTACGGCAGCGTCGATCCGGAGATTCACCATCCCACTCCGTCCATCGAACGGTTCCGCTGCGATCTCTCCTATCTCGCCACCTATGCGGCCGATCGACAGCGCGAGTTGCTGGAGCTCTTCGTCGAGCCCGCCCGGCGTCGTCGGGAATTCCGGTTCATCGTCGGCGGGCCGCAATATCCCACCGATTTTCCGTGGACGCCGAATATGTTCCTGATCCCCCACGTGCCGCCGCCGGAACATCCTGCGTTCTACTGCTCGTCGCGCTTGACGCTCAGCGTCACACGGCGTCCCATGGCGGAGATGGGCTACTGCCCTTCGGGCAGGCTCTTCGAAGCCGCCGCGTGCGGCGCGCCCATCTTGACCGACGAATGGGACGGCCTCGATTACTTCTTCGAGCCGGGCATCGAAATCCTCGTGGCGCGCACCACCGGCCACGTCATGGACGCGCTGGCGATGTCTGACGAGGCGCTGGGACGAATTGCGCGCGCCGGGCGCGAACGAGCGCTGGCAATGCATACCGCGGACCGGCGCGCGCTCGATCTCGAGAACATCCTCCAGGCCGCGGTGAGTCTTCCCGTGGAACAGCAGGCCGGCGCAGGGAGGGAGTGAGCGGCCGGGATGCCGATCGAAGAGGCATTATCGAGCCGCTCCGTGGTTATCGTCGCGGCGCACCCGGATGACGAAACCATCGGAGCGGGTTCCCTGCTGCCGCGCATGCAGCGGCCGGTCATCGTGACGGTTACCGACGGCGCCCCGCGCAATCTCGCCGACGCGCAGCGCGCCGGCTGCGAGACTCGCGAAGAGTACGCGCGACTGCGCCGCGGCGAACTGCTCGACGCCCTCGATATCGCCGGAATTCCCGAACAGCAGACCCGATCGCTCGGCATTACCGACCAGGAGACGTCGCTCGAAATGGCGTATGTCACGCTCAAGCTGGTCGACATCTTCCGCGAGCTGCGGCCCTCGTTCGTGCTCACGCATCCTTATGAGGGCGGCCATCCCGATCACGACGCCACCGCCTTCGCCGTGCATGCCGCGTGTGCGCGCGTGCCCGGCGCGCCGAGCGTCTTCGAGTTCACGTCGTACCACGCCGCGCCGCCGCACAGCGACACGGAAGCCGTCATGGAGACGGGGCGCTTCCTCGGCGATCGCGGAGAAACGGTCGTGCTCGGTGCGGAAGCGCGTCAACAGAAATCGCGCATGGTCGAATGTTTCGGGTCGCAGCTCCACATGCTCTGCAACTTCCCGCTGGACACGGAACGCTATCGCGAAGCCCCGGCCTACGACTTTACCCAGGCGCCGCACGCGGGGAAGTTGTTGTACGAGAACTTCGGTTGGGGCGTCAGCGGCGAACGCTGGCGCCTGCTCGCAGAGGAGGCGCTACGCACGCTCGGCGCCGCCACCGCCACCCTATGAGACTCTCGGTCCTCAGTATTGCCTATCCACTCGCTCCCATTGGTCCCGACGCCGCCGGCGGATCCGAACAGATCCTGACTCAGTTGGACGCCCGGCTCGTTCGCGACGGTCACCACTCCGTCGTGATCGCGTGCCAGGGCTCGCGCGCGCAGGGAACCCTCATCGAGATGCCGCTCAATGCCGTCGAGCTGAACGATGAGGTGCGTGCGGAGGCGCAGGCGCGCTATCGCACGGCGATTCGCAAGGCCCTGGCGCGCTGGCATTTCGACCTGATCCACATGCACTCGCTCGACTTCCACCAGTACCTGCCGCCGGAAGGGCCGCCCGTGCTCGTCACGCTGCACCTGCCGCCCGACTGGTACCCCGAGGAAATCTTCCGGCTCTCGCGTCCCCGCACGTGGCTGCAGTGCGTCTCGGCGTCGCAGTTGCGCCGCTGCCCGCCGAGCCCGATGCTGCTGCCGCATATTGAAAACGGCGTCCCGCTGGAACGGTTGAGGACCCACGTCCGCAAACGGGGCTTCGCGTTGACGCTGGGCCGGGTCTGTCCCGAAAAAGGATTTCACCTTGCGCTCGAAGCCGCCGAGCTCGCAGACGTGCCGCTGATCGTGGCCGGCGAGATCTTCCGATACCGCGCCCACGAGAATTACTACCAGACCGAGATGCTGCCGCGGCTCGACGGCCGAATGCGGCGCTTCATCGGCCCGATCGGCCTGCCGAGGAAACGTCGCCTGCTGGCGGCCGCGCGCTGCCTGCTGGTGCCGAGCCTCGTGCCGGAGACCAGCTCGCTGGTAGCCATGGAAGCCCTGGCGTGCGGCACGCCCGTGATCGCCTATCCCGCCGGGGCCCTGCCGGAAATCATCGAGCACGGCCGCACCGGATTCCTCGTCGCGAGTCCGCGCCAGATGGCGCAGGCGATTCACGACTCGGCGTTCCTCAGTCCTGAGGTCTGCCGCGCGGCCGCCCGAGAGCGCTTTTCGGCGGAGCGGATGATCGGCCAGTACCTGAGCCTCTATGAGCGCTTGGCGCGCTCCGGCGCTATGCAGATCGCGGAGGCCGGCGCGCGCCATGTCGCTTAAGGTCGACGCGATCGACTCGCGCGAGGGCATGCGCGCGCTCGAGCCGGCGTGGCGCTCCGTCTGGCGCCGCGACCCCGACGCGACGCCCTTCCACTCGCCCGACTGGCTGTTGCCCTGGACACAGTGGCTCTGGGGCGGCGGCCGGCTGCGGATCCTCGCGGTTCGCAAAGGCGGCGACACGGTGGCGCTCGCGCCCTTCTTCCTCTGGGGCTTTGGCGCGCGGCCGGAGATCATCCGGGTATCCTTCCTCGGCGCCGGCATTACGGACTACCTCGGCATCGTCGCCGATCCGGAATACCAGCTCGATGCCGCGCGCGCCATTCTCGACCACCTGGCGGCGGCGAGCGGCTTGTGGCACGTCTGCGACCTGCAGGAGCTGCGCCCCGGCTCGCCATTGCTTCGCGCCGAGCTGCCGCACGGGATGGCGGCTGAGGACGGTCCGTGCGGCGTCTGCCCCGTGGTCGCGCTGCCGGAGACCGCGGACGATCTGATGGCCGGCCTGGACGCGAAGTTCCGCCGCAATCTGCGCGTCGCAGAGAGCCGCTTGGAGCGGGAAGGCGCCAGGTATGCGGCGGTTGCCGCTGAGGACGTCGAACAAGGGGTCCGCGAGCTCATCCGGCTGCACGAGGCGCGCTGGCGCGGCCGCCACGAGCCGGGCATGCTCGCCACTCCGGCCCTGCAGAATTTCCACCTCGAAGCAGCGCGCGGCCTCGCGGCTGAAGGGCTGGTCCGGATGTACACGCTGCGAATTGGCGGCGAGGTTGTGGCGATCCAGTACAACCTTTGGCGCAACGGCCGCGTCTACGCGTACCTTTCCGGTTTCGATCCGGCCTTTCAGCGCAGCAGTCCCGGCGCGGCGCTGCTCGCACATTCGATTCGTTGTGCCATCGGGGAAGGCGCCACGGAGTTCGACTTCCTGCGGAACCGGGAACAGTTCAAATACGAATGGGGGGCGCGCGACCGCGTGAACCGGAGCCTGATCATCTCTACCGCAGCGTACGCGCGGGACGTCGCATGATCGTGTATCGCGAGCAGCGCCGGCGCGTTTCCACAGCCGAGGTGCTCCGGCGCATCGGCGAAGCCCGCGGTTTCGAGCGCGCGATGGAAATCGGCGAGTTGCAAGCCGGGGTCGCCGACGCATTTTGCCCCGATTGCGACCGCGAGACCCGGCGCCTCGCTCTGCCCGCCGAAATCGACATCTCCGTTCCGGAGGGCTTCGCGTATTATGCGCTCGACCCGGAGTTGTACCGCATTGCCGTGCGCCGCTTCCTCGACGAGTTGCAGCCTTCGATGGTCGCGGTGATCGGCATTCGCAGCATCGGCGCCACTCTCGGCGCGATTGTTGAGGAGGAGTTGCGAAAGCGCGGCGTCGCAACCCGTTTCTCCACGGTGCGCCCGCGCGGCCATCCCTTCGACCGCGAACTGCGCGTCGACTACGACCTGGCGCGCTCCTGGCTCGGCTGGCCGGGCCACTTCGCGATCGTTGATGAGGGCCCGGGACTCAGCGGAACGTCTTTCGCGTCCGTCTCGGAGTTTCTCGGCACGCTCGGGATTCCCGACGATCGCATCGTTTTGTTCCCCAGTTGGGACGCCGATTCGGCGGCCTTCCGCTCCGACCGGGCGCGGCGGATGTGGGTGCGCCACCGGCGTTTCACGACGCCATTCGAAGAGTTGCACCGGTTCGACGATGCGATCGATCTCTCCGCCGGCAAGTGGCGCGACGTGCGGCGCGTTCGTCCGGCCGTCCAGCCGCAACATGAACGCCGCAAGTACCTCCGCGGCGACCAGCTGTACAAGTTCGCCGGCTACGGGCGCTACGGCCGGGAAAAGCAGGAGCGGGCGGAGCGGCTCGAGGGCTTTGTCCCGCCGGCGCTCGGGCTGGAGGACGGTTTTCTCGTGACACGGTGGGTCGAGGGCGGTCCGGTGCGGCTCAACTCCGCATTCATCGATCACGTGGCGCGCTATCTGGCACGGATCGTCCGCGAGTATCGCACGGGCCGGCCGGCGGACGTCGCGGCGCTTGCGGGAATGATCGAAGTCAATACCGGCCGGCCATGGACCGGCGCACCTCCCGAGAGTGAAGCGGTCCTGCTGGATGGAAGGATGCTCCCCCATGAGTGGCTCGAAACGGCGGACGGCTTCGTCAAAACGGACGCACTCGACCATCACGACGATCATTTCTTTCCCGGGCCGCAGGACATCGCCTGGGATCTTGCGGCGTTCGGGGTGGAATTCGGCGGCGAGGACCGGCTGGCCGAACGCTATGCGGCGCTCGCGGGCGACCGCGACATCCACAGGCGGCTGCCGTTCTATCGCGCGGCATACCTGGCGTTCCGGCTCGGTTACTGCGAGATGGCCGCGCACGCGCTTGGCGAGTCTGACGACGCCGCCAAGTTCCGCCGCGCCCGCGACCGCTACCAAACGCGCATCAGGAGCGAGGGATGGACGACGAAAACAAGCCGATTGTCTGCGTAGACCTGGACGGCGTCCTCAACGCATTCGACGGTTGGAAGGGCGCCGATTTTTTTCACCCGCCTCGTCCCGGCGCCCGGGAGTTTCTCGAGGAATTAAACGGCCGCGGCTACCGGGTCGTCGTCTTCACCGTGCGATGGGGCCCGCACGTCGAAAGCTGGCTGGCCAAACACAACCTTTCCGAGCTGGTGTGGATGGTGACCGATAAGAAGCCGCCCGCGTTCGCCTACATCGACGATCGGGCGATCTGCTTCGATGGCGATTTCCCGGCGACCTTGGAACGGCTGGCGGCCTTCCGCGCGCACTGGGAGTAAGTCGAAAACGCGCCGCGGATCGGCGCTTGAGATCGCCGCTCTTTCTGCATAGACTATAGCCTTGCCGGACGAAGCCCAAGGCGAAGTTACCCGGCTCCTTGCGCTCTGGAGCGGAGGCGACCGCGCGGCTTTGGACGCCGCCACCGAGCTCGTCTATGCCGAACTACGCGCGATCGCCGACGCGTACGTGCGCAGGGAGGGCGGCGAAATCACTCTGCAGCCCACTGCGCTCATCCATGAGGCCTATCTCAGGCTCGCCAAAGGCGGGAACCTCACCTTCGAAAACCGCCGCAAGTTCTTCGCACTCGCTGCGCAGTTGATGCGCCATATCCTGGTGGATCACGCGCGCGCGGCGAGATCCCAAAGGCGTGGTGGAGCGGTGATTCAGGTCCCGCTGAACGAGGCAGTAGACTTTGTCCCGGACCGCGCGCACGAGTTTCTCGCGCTCAATGAGGCCCTGGAGGAATTAAGCCGTCTGAGTCCGCGGAAGGCCGAAGTCATCGATCTGCGATACTTTGCCGGGCAGGACGTCGAAAACACGGCGAAGATGATGGGTATTTCCACCGCCACGGTTAGCCGCGATCAGCGCATGGCCGAGGCGTGGCTCAGTGAGTACATGTCGCAATCTTCCGAGTCGCGGAACGATTAAGATTCCGCGCAGATTTCGCTTGTCGGGTGATCGCCGTGGAAACGAGCGCAGATCGGTGGCAACGGCTCGAATCGCTGTTCGAGAGAGCAGTCGAGTTGCCGCCCGACGGCCGGGAGGCGTTTGTGGCGGCTGAAACCGCCGCCGAGCCGGAGTTGGGCAGGCGCCTTCGCGCGCTGCTCGATGCGGACACCAATGCCGCCGCCCGCATCGCTGACGCGATCGGTGGCGTAGCAGCATCGGCGTCCGCGCCCGTGGAGTGGATCGGGCAGCGGTTCGGCTGCTACCAGATCCTGCGGACGATCGGACGCGGCGGCATGGGCCTGGTCTTCGAGGCCGCGCGCAGCGATGACGAGTACCAGAAGACGGTCGCGCTAAAGATCGCGCCCGGTTGTCACGACCTGCACAGCCTTGGCGCCCGCTTCCGCCGGGAACGCCAGATCCTCGCCGGCTTGGAACATCCCAATATTGCGCGCTTTCTGGACGGCGGAACGGAACGGGGTATCCCATACTTTGCCATGGAGCTCGTGCGCGGCCGGCCCATCACCCGGTATGCCGATGAGTTGCGGCTCGGCGTCCGCGCCCGGATCGTTCTGTTGCGGCAGGTGTGCGCGGCCGTAGAGTATGCCCATCAAAACCTGGTCGTGCACTGCGATCTCAAACCCGGCAACATTCTGGTGGATCAGGACGGCGCTCCGAAGTTGCTGGATTTCGGCATCGCCCGGCTGCTGGATCCCGGCCGCGACGCGGCAATAAACACCAGGACCTTGAACCGCACATGGACGCCGGATTACGCCAGCCCCGAACAGGTGCAGTCGCGGCCCGTCGGAACCAGAACCGATGTCTACTCGCTGGGATTAATCCTGTTCGAACTGCTGACCGGCGAGCGCGCGCAGGTCGCCGATGATTCATCGCCCGCGGCGCTGGAGCGGTCCATCTGTGAAGCTCCAGCTCAATTGCCCAGCGAGCGCGGGCCGCGTGCGCTGCGCCGCGCTCTCTCAGGCGACCTCGACACCATCGTTACGATGGCAACCCAGAAGGACGCCGGCCGGCGTTACGGTTCGGTCGCTGCCCTCAGCGCCGACCTGGAACACTACCTGGAAGGGCGGCCGATCCTGGCTCGGAGCGACAGTCTCGGTTACCGGATGCGAAAGTTCGCGCGGCGGAACTGGCTGCCGTTGAGTGCGGCGGCAATTACCGGCATCAGCCTCGCCGCGGGCGCCGCCGGACTCGCCTGGGAAGCGCACATTGCGGACCGCCGGTTTAATGAGGTCCGGAAGTTGGCCACCACCGTGCTCTTGGATGTCCACGACAAAATTCAGAGCCTCAGCGGCGCCACCGCCGCTCGGGAGACGATTACCCGCGCCGCCGTAGAGTCGCTGGACGCCCTGTCGAGGGATGCAGGTTACAACTACCCGTTACGGCGTGAAATCGCCGGCGCGTATCTCCGTCTGGGCAAGGTTCAGGGCGCCACGGTAGGATCGAGCTTCGGACGCAACGAACAGGCATTGAGCAGCTTCGAACGAGGCTTGGCGCTGCTCGACCGCATGCCGGCCTCGGAACTGGCCCGCGCTGCGGAGACGGAGGCGGGCCTGCGGGAGCAGCGAGGGCGCATCCTGGTGGCGACCGGACGGCCGGCGGAGGGCGAACCGGACCTCGCGCGTGCGCGCCAGGTCTTCACCGCGCTCTGCCGCGATCCGCGCAAAGACAGGGAGGCGTGTGAAAACCGCTTCGACACCCTGTCCGCGCTGATCGAACTGAGCATCCGGCGACGTGACGTCGGCGCCACCGACGGACTGATCAAAGAAATGGGCGCGGCCGGCGAAGTGTTGCGGCCCGTGATTCCGTCAGCGCAATACCAAAGGGAGAGAATCCTGTTAGCCATCAATCGGGGCCGTTCCGAGTACGCCCGTGGGGGTATGCCTGCGCTGCGGCGCGCCCTGGATCCGCTATGGGAAGAAACCGAACGAATGGTCCGCGACAATGGGACCGACAAGCTCTCCCTCCGGGTCGGCGTTGCGTACTCCATGTTCTACGGCGACGATTCCAGCCGCGTGTTGAGGCCGAATGCGCGTCTCGAAACCATATGGCGGCGCGGAGCCGAATGGGGAGAGATCCTCGTGCGTCTCGATCCCGATGATCGGAGGTCCCGCGAACTCGCCGCAATTACCCGCGGACAATGGGCCGTTTACGTCTCCCGGCGAAGTCCGCCGCGCGGCGCCACGCTCCTTCGCGGCGCCGTGCGCGAGTTCACAGACCTCGCGCGTGCGGCGCCGTCAAACGTAGACAAACTGGCTCGCCTCGTGGATTTCTCGGACGACTTCGTCGCCATGTTGGTCCGGCAAGGTCGCCCGCAGGACGCGGTCACGGAACTCGAATCAGTGCTCCGCTTGTACGATCCGCTGATGATGCTCGGACTCAGGCTGGAACGGAACGAAACGGTGCGCCGGGTGCAAGCGCTGGCGTGGGTGGCGCAGCACGGGTCGACGCGAATGCCGGGGGCCGCATGGCGGACCCATGCCGAACAGCAAGCCGACGCCGCTCTGGCAGCGGACCCGGGAAATCCCGCGTTGCAGGCGGCCGCCGCCCAACTCTTCGAGTCGCTGCCCGGAACTCCTGGCGGGCATTCGCAACCGCGCGCCAAGGCGTTGGAGTTGTGGCGCTCCCTTGCAGCGAGATACCCCGCCAATACCTCGGTACGGGCCAAGGCCCAATAGGTCTCCTGACAAGGCAACCGCCAGCTGCCGGAAATGTGCTGATCGGCGTTCATCTGCGTTCATCGGCGGCTCACTTTATATTTCAGCACCCTGCCGGGAACTGATGTATTTTGGCCCTCCGCTTCGCTTGTGCAGGCAAGGAGGAGATTCTGATGTCGAAATTCCTTGCAGGGCTCGCTGTTGCAGCGGGGCTGATGGCCGGGGCCGCGGCAGCCCAAAGCTGTATCCCGCAGAGTACGGTGAGCAGCTCGGGAGTCGTGACGTACCAAATCTGCGACGTTCCCGATATCGACCAATTCAGGGCCACATTCAACGTGCCGCCATACCCCATCCCCGGCCTGCCGAACGACGGCAAGATGTATTGCGGTCCAACCTCAATCATGAACTGGATGGCATACATGGCCAACCACGGCCGGCCCAGCCTGATGCCGGGACCGAACTCGAGTAACTGGGCGCCCGAGCCGGTCTCTCAAGAACCCAACTATCTCGCGATGACGGAATACCTGAGAAAGATGGGAGTCCTGATGCACACCGACCCCCTGGGAGGAACCAACGGGGACGGACTGATTCAGGGCACGGATTGCTGGCTCTACGGATCATCTGTCACCTGCACGCTCAGCAGTAACGGTTATCCGCTCAAGATCAGCAGTCCGTTGGTCTCGAATTACTGGGCGGCCGGCTTTTACTCGCCGACCGCGGCCGATATGGTGAACTCCGGAGTCGCCGGATCGCTGATTACGCCTGTCATTGGTTGGTATAAGTCTTCCGGCGCCGGTTTCGCTCGCGACGGCGGACACGTGGTGACGCTCGTCAGCGGTTTCCTGGCGCCTTCCGTGAAGTCGGTCGGATTTCACGATCCGGCGGACGGGGACGGCGACTGGCTCACCCAATCGCCGTTCTATACAAACCCGCACGGCGTAACCAATACGACGGCGCTATTCGATGGCATGCTGCGAACGCAGAGCAGGCTCGGGAAATATACTTCGGCTTTTCTCGACGGATATGTCGCCATACGCCCTCCCACAGTCATGACGTCGGGGCCGTCGGCCATCGACGTTTACAAGGGTCCGCTGTCCGAACCGGAAGCCAGCGCCGCGCATCACACCGGGGTGATCCTCCCGACGACGCAGATCGTCTCCGATTTCGCCATTCACCCGGAGAAGACCGTCCACCCTTACCTGGTACAGGGGAGCGACGCGGTGTACCAGTTCGACGAATTGGCCGGCGCGTCCAGCCAGTTTGCCGGCGTGACCCGTCCGAAACGCCTGGTATTCGGCGGGAGCGCACAGCAACTTCATGTTTTGGGGGACCGCCAGATCACGACGCTCGACCGAAACGGCCAGGCGATCGCGCGTGTTACGCTCGCCGATCCCGCGGACGCCATCGCATATGACGCGCAGCGCGGCCTGGTGATTGCTCTGACGGCCAGAACGGGCGCGCTCTCGATGTTCACGACCTCGCTCGTCAGCCGCGGAACGCTCTCCATCGCTCCCCTGGCGTGCTCCGGCGTGATCGCGCGCGTCGAGCCTCGGCAATCTGTCTTATGGGCTCTGTGCCCCGGCGATACCGCGCTCACCCGAGTGGATCTCACCGCCATGTCCGGCGCGAACATCTCCCGCGTCCCCTTGCAGGGATCGCGCGGCGCTTCCAGTTTCGCCATCAGCGACGGCGGGTGGCTGATGGTTAGCGAACAAGGCCAGCTACAGGTGTATGACGGCCGCGGCGGTCGAACGGTCACGCCGTTCAGCGGAGTCCGCGCCGGCGCAGTGGTCGACGTGCTGCACGCTTTCAGCAACTTCGACCCGCAGACCATGCGCGGCCCCGCGTATCGCAACGTGCTGCCTCAGGACGCGGGACAGTAACGATTCTCTGGATTGCGACAGACAACAACGACGGGCCGGTGTGGCCATCCGGTTCCGGCCGCGCCCGCCCTCAGAACGAAAGAGGAAGACAAAATGGAACGGACGAAGCAACGACGAGCGATTCGAAGCGGACTGGCGGCGACAGTGGTCGTCGCCCTCCAAATTGCGGCGGTAAATCATCTGGCCGCGCAGGCCAATCTCTGGTGTCCGGCCTACTCGGTCCAAGGCGTCAACCTGGCGCAGAATCCCACTTTCGACACGGTTGGACCTTGCGGCACATCCACCTGGTACGCGCAGGGAATGTCGGGCTGCCCGCAGTCGCCGTCGGCTTCGGCGGCTGCGGGATGGACCATGCACACCAGTAACAATCTGGATTACATCTCGACCCAGATGGTTCCGTCCACGTTGTGCATCGGCGGCGGCAGCCGAATGCTGCACGTCATGCAGCGGGCCGGGAATGAAGGAGGCATTTACCAGCCACTGCCGGCCAACCTGACGAAGGTCATGGTTTCGGCCTGGGTGTACGTCCGGCGCGGCCACATCGAGCTCCAGGCGCAAGGAGGGACCGCCGGACCGGTCTCGTGGAACACGAAGTACAACGAATGGGAGCTGCTGCGTGTCTGCGTGTACTCGACTCCGGCGAATCTGGTGGTCATCTACAATCAGGACCTGAACGGAGCCGATTTCGACGTCGATCGCGTTGAAGTCAATGTCATCAACTAATCCCGGACAGCGCCCGGATGGACACGGATCACAATCTGCTTCCGAACTGATCCATGTGGATCCGTGTTCACCCGTGGCCCACTCTCCGAGCACTTCCCGCACGCCTTCTTCGTCTACGAGGATCGGGCAGTTCCGAGCGTTCCGGTACTCTGCGGCCCCCACCGGGCGAAGAATCGCTCCGCACCGGGATTCCATACGAGTGCGCCTCATCCGCGTTGTGCTCGCCGGCGCCGGCTGGTTCCGGTATTCACTGGAGAGACGGCCTACAGAGGATGTCGATGAGCGGCCTGAATCGTCATTCGCCCGGAACCTTGTCCGCAATCATACGCCGCGCTCGCAAAAAGTGTGACGCCGGATTACCCATAGCGCCCATTGGACGTAGTATGTCTTTAAGACTTGTGCGGTACTTAGTCCACGCGAGACTTACGACCTTGAGGAGAAAGGACCACAAAATGCGAACACTTGCTATGTTTCTGGCCACATTGGCTTTTTCAGTTGCGCCAGTTATCGCGGAAGTGCAGGTCAACGACAGGACGGATATCGTGATCGACGTCTTCATCCCGTGCGCGGCAGGCGGCGCCGGGGAATTCGTCCAGCTGCAAGGCCCTCTCCACACCCTGATCACTGCCACTGTCAATGGAAACAACGTAAGCGGCAAGCTTCACTTCCAGCCGCAGGGCGTAAGCGGCGTAGGACAAACCACTGGCCTCAAATATCAGGCTACGGGGGAAACGCAGCAATCGTTCACGCAGTCTTTGCAAAACGGAAAAGCGACCTTCAGCTATGTGAATAATTTCAGGATCATAGGTCAAGGTCCGGGAAATAACTATCTGGTGCACGAGAACTTGCACGTGACCGTCAACGCCGATGGCACGATCACGGCGACGCACGACAACTTCAGCGCCGAATGCAAGTAGCTTTGCCGCCAATCGCCTGCGCTTGCTGTCGTTGTGGACGTGGCCTCAGAGGCCAGTCAAAACCGCCAACAGAGCGATACGTCCCTGCGCCCATCATCGCCGCCTACTCCTTCGACACAGGCGAAGGCGGCTGTGGAACTCTGCGCCAAACCGAAGTTGCCCGGAGCGCCGACGGACCGATCGTTTTCATATCAGTCCGCCCCCCGATTTGGGTTCCCCTATTGGCCGGCTCGCAGGTGTCGCCCTCAGAGGGAACCCTTGAGGGATACCAGCAGACTGTCCTTCCATTCGGGTGGACCTCTCAGCGGAAAGCGCTGTCGAGAGCGGTGAAGTCTTCTTTGACACTCGGGTTGCCGGCCGCCGATTGTTGGAGAGGAAAACGCTAGGGGAAGGAATTTGGTGGACGAGATGGGATTCGAACCCACGACCCCCGCGTTGCGAACGCGGTGCTCTCCCAGCTGAGCTACTCGCCCGTGCTTTGCTGGCTGTTCCTACATCATATCAAACGGGTGCGCGTTCTTCCACGCTGCAACAGAAAATCGTCACCCGCGGAGGCGGCGCAACCTTGAAAGCCTACTCGTGCTCTTCCGGCCCCGCGCCATTTTCGCCGGAGCGGCGGCGGCCCTCCCAATACTTTTTCATCCGCTCCGATACTTCCTGGCGCTCCATTGCGCTCATGGACTTCCGGCCGCGCCGCTTGATCGCCTTCGAAACATCCTCGGCCGAGCCGGCGGTCCGTTGCAGTTCTTCGAGAGAAGCAATTACCTTCTCCAGCTTCTCCTTCTCGGAATACAGGTCCTGAATAGCTTTGTAAAGGTCCATCGACGTCGGGGCACTGCGGATCAGGCAACTGCGCGCCTGCGCAGTCACCTGATCTTACATCGCCTACGAGCGGTTAATGGATGAGGAACGGCCACTTGGGTACCAAGTGATAGCCATATTTCGTAATAGCTATGTACAGAGCGCCCGCTAGTAGCATCAGTACTCCTAATACCACTAGACCGAAGATCTTCCAGGGGAACGGCCGACCCTCGCGCCGCAACACCAGCAAATACGACGCGAAAATGCCGAGATAAAACAGCAGGCACATCGGCGTCGCGAACAGCATCAGGTTGAACACGTCCGGCGTCGGTGTAATGATCGCCGCCGCGATGAAGATGCCGAGAATCGCGTAGCGGCTGTGGCGGATCAGAAATGCCGGGCTGAGAATTCGCAGCAGCGTCAGGAAGAAGATCAGCACCGGCAGTTCGAAGACGAGTCCGACCCCGAGCATCACGTTGACGAAGAGGTCGAAATACTCCGAGATCGTCACCATGGGACGGACGTAATGGCCGATTCCGATACCGAGCAGGAACGTTAATCCGAAGCGGAAGACCACGAAGTACGCGAAGAAGCCGCCGGCGATGAAGAGGCCGGCGGAGATGAGGATGAACGGCGCCGCCCAGCGGCGTTCGCGGCGGTAAAGGCCGGGCGCGATGAACGCCCACACCTGGTAAAGCACCCACGGCGAACCCACGAAAATTGCGCAGAGCAGCGGCAGTTTGAACCAGATGATGTTGAACCCCTCCATGGGCGTCGTCATCACCAGTTCGGGCGGGTTCACGTGCAGAGATCGCAGCGCTTCCGTCGCCGGCTTTGAGACGAAATCCCAGAGCGGGTAGCTGAACGAAAGACACGCGACGGCCGCGATCACGATCCCGGCGAGCGCCCGCAAGATGCGCGTGCGCAATTCGGCCAGATGGTCCATGAAAGACATCCGGGCCATGTTTTCTTCGTCGTCGTCCTCTCCGCCGGGCGGCGGTGGGGGCGCGGGGGGAACGGTGGACCCGCCGAGCGTCCGGCGCACCTTATCCAGTGCGCCTGAGATCGCGGACGGGCCCCCGGCGCCGGGAGCGGTCAGGCTCCCCTGCGGATCGTCGAATGAGCTCATTCGTTACGCTTTGTGTTCGGTCGCCTCCGCCGGATGAGCAGATGGGCCGTTCGGCTCCGGATGCGCCCCGAATCCGCCGCGCGCGACGGTATGTTCGGGATTGTGTCCGTTGCTTTCAGGCGCCGCCTCGCCATTCGACGCGACGACCGGATGTGATTCGGCGCCCTGAGGTGCGGATGCGCCTGGTGTAGACGGGTTCGAAACGGAGGAATCGGCAGTTTCGGAGCTGTACTCGTAATTGGAAGCTTCGTACGTATTCGAATCGTAGCTGCTGCCCTCGTACGAGGAATAATCGTAGTTGTAGGTGTCGTACTGATACGTGTTGACGGCTTCCTTCAGCTCTTTAATCTGCGTTTCCTGTTCGAGGGTTCTCATTTCGCGGTCGAATGTCGCCTTCAGCTCGTTCGATGCGCGGCGGAATTCGGTCATCGCCTTCCCGATCGTCCGTCCCAGCTCCGGTAACTTTTTTGGACCGAAGAGGAGCAGCGCCAGGAAGAAGATGAAGACCGTCTCCGGTAAGCCCAACGGACCCATCGTCTGATTTCCTCCCGTGGTTGTTCTAATCCATCATAACAGGCGCCGCGCCGCCCGCGCCCGGCCCGGGCCGCTTACGATATTGCCATGCCCGCCTGCCTCTTCTGCCAGATCGCCGCCCGCGCGGTGGACGCCGCCATCGTATTCGAGGACGACCTTTCGCTCGCCTTTCTCGACGCCCGGCCGCTCTTCCCGGGCCACACCCTGTTGATTCCCAAACTGCACGTCGAGACGCTGCCCGACCTTCCTCCGGATCTCGTGGGTCCGCTCTTTCGGAATGCGCAGGAACTCTGCTCCGCTGTCGAAACGGCGCTCGACGCGGCCGGAACGTTTGTCGCGGTGAACAACCGGGTCAGCCAGAGCGTGCCGCATCTGCACGTGCATATCGTGCCCCGGCGCCCCAAAGACGGACTGAAGGGTTTCTTCTGGCCTAGGACAAAATACCGAGACGACGACGAGAGGGAGGCAGTTCGCGTGGGAATCGTCGAAGCCCTCGTTCGTATGAAATCGCCCGCGCAAAGGTAAGAAGGGGTTCGGCATCGGACGTAGCCACTCCCCAGCCGTGAGGACCAACACCGAAGTGAAGGGATTCCTTTTCTTATACTTCAACGCAGACCGGAGTCTCCGGCCATCACACGGTCCTGTTTCGGAAAAAGGGGAGAAAGCGATCCGATGAAACTATCTCAGAAGAGTGTTGTTGTGGGAGGGCTGCTAATCGCGGGGTTGGGCCTGCCGTCCGCGTATGCGCAAGCTCCCAGTTGTACGAACGGGTTCCTCACTGGAACCTATAACGCCGAGATCACGAATTTGAGCTTTGCCAACGTGCTCTCGGCAATCAATTCCAGCGCCGGCGGCGGCACAGGTGGAACCACGACCGGATCGACCGGAACGAGCACCGGCGGCACGACCGCTGGCACAACTGCCGGGACGACCGGTTCCACCACCTCCGGGTCGACATCCGGCACTACGGCCGGCGGCGGCACGACGTCCGGCACGACCAGCGGCACAACGTCGGGCACGACGTCCGGCACTACCAGCGGCACGACATCCGGCTCGACCGGCAGCAGCGGCTCGACCGGGAGCGGCTCGTCGGGCGGCAGCGGGATGGCCGTTAGCTCGTCCGGCTTGGATGTGACGACGACCGTGGGCATCGGCACCACCTCCGGCACAACCGGCACGACCACGGGTACGACGGGCGCCACCACGGGCACGACGGGCACCACGGGTTCGACGACCGGCTCCACCGGGACGGGCACGACCGCCGGCAGCACGACCTCGATCACTGGCGGCTTCGGCAACAACCCGAACAGCCTCTCGGGCGCCGTTCAGGGTTCCGGCCGTTACTTCTTCGACGGCGTCGGCAACATCTGGGGGGTGAGCGCGACCTCGTCGTCTTCGCCCGTTGCGCAAAACCAGGTCATCGGTTCTTACAACATCAACTCGGATTGCACCGGCACGATGACGCTCAACTCCGGCCAGCACTTCGATGCAGTAGTCGCTGAGGCCGGCGCGGAAGTTCTGTTCCTGCAGTCGGACGCCTCCTCCGGCGGCGCGGTCGGGCGGCTCACGCGCTCCGTGAACAGCTGCGCTTCGGCGACGGCGTTCCCGGCGAACTTCGCGTTCAGCATTTTCGGCGCACAGAAGACCACCACCACGACGGGCGGCGGCACGACCACTGGCTCGACCGGCACCTCGACAACAGGCACAACCGGCACAACCACGGGTAGTACCACGGGCGCGACTGGCACCACGACCGGCACGACCGGCACCACGACCGGAACCACCGGCACGACGACCGGCACCACCGGCACGACGACCGGCGCCACCGGCACCACGACCGGCGCCAC
>JADMIO011460665.1_pt1 | contig 25675 bp, 17 predicted proteins | sample 8958161 | NCBI WGS metagenome assembly JADMIO01 (sample SAMN16585339, study PRJNA669376) | soil metagenome | isolation source: Crop rotation soil | place: USA: Cullars Rotation, Alabama | collected 2011 | reverse complement strand
GCTAGTCCGGGGTGGGTCCAGTGGGTCCAGGGTCGGCGCCACCCCGCTCCCCCCCAAACGAGAAGGGCGCCGGCCTCGATGCCCGGCGCCCTTCCGTTCTTCATCCCGTCAGGGATCAATCACACTTCGGCTCACCCTCGGCGGCACCGCCGGTGGTGACGCCCGAGCCGATGTAGATGAAGCAGGTCTTCGTCGTCGCGTTGTGGAACGACGTCGCGTACCAGCCCGTGCCCGTCGCCGTGGCGACCGTCACCGTCACGCCCGCCGACGGCCGGTAGTTCGTGCCGAGGTCACCCGTGGTCGCGTAGGTCGTGCGATCCGAGAAGTACGCCTCCTGGGCGGTCACCAGGTTGCGCAGGTCCGACTTCATCGACGCGACGTAGGCCTTCTCCTTCGTGTTCGCGAACTTCGGAATCGCGATCGCGGCCAGGATGCCGATGATGACGACGACGATCAGCAGCTCGATGAGCGTGAAGCCCTTGCGAATGGTGCTCTTCATTTCAGTGCTCCGGGGAAAGGTGAGGTTGGTGGTGGGAGAGACCGCACCAGGGCGTTCTCTTACGCCTGCGGCGGCAGAAACCCTTCGGCGGGTCACTCCGTCCAGGCAACCTCGGGAGAGTGTCGACCATGTGTAGGGCATTCCCGATACCAGCGGCCACTGCCCTGGCAACCCGTTGTCTCGACACGCTTTGGCGATTCGGCCCGCCCCGCCGACACCTGTTCTCTACCGCGCCTTGCGAAAAATGCGGGCGAAATGCAAATCTCGTCGCGGCCGTGAAAGCGCTCCAATACTGATGGGCCCTCTGTACGTCGCCGAGCGCTGTTTTCGCGCTCGGATGAAGGTCGCACCACGGTGAGTCGGTCGGGGGACCAACTGGAATCATCTGTCCGCGCGGGGGATACTCCCGCTCCCGGTCGCCCCGGGTCCGCCGTCGCGCCCGACATGGCCACGCTGGTCCCCGTCCTCGACGCCCTCGACGCCGCCGTCGCGCTCGTCCGCGCGGACCGTCGCATCGCCTGGGTCAATCGCGCGTGGGCCGAAACCTTCGGTGCCCGCGCCGACACGCTGCCGGGACGGCACGTCGCCGGTCTCCTGCCGGCCGCCGCGGAGGCCGAGGGCGAGTCGCTGCTCGCCGCGGTGCTGGCGGATGGGCGCGCCCGCATCCTCCAGGCGCAACTGCGCGGCGGCGTGGCGTGCGAGGTCCGCGTCGCGCGCGTCGAGATCGACGGCGGCGCGCCGGGTCTGCTGCTGCGCGCGCAGGCGCTCGCAGACCACGACGAGCATCACGCCGTCCGTAACGAGGAGAACGCGGCGCTGCGTGCGCTCGCGCGGCAGATGGCCGAGGTCTCCGACTCGGACGCGCTGCTTCGGTTGCTCGCCGAGGCGGCACGCGCGCAGTGCCGCGCGGACGTCGCCATCGTCGAGCAGCTCATGGGCGACGAGGCGGAAGTCGTCGCCGTGGCGGGTGCGACGCGCAGCCCGCGCGGTCGCCGCTTTCCGCTGCACGGTTCGCTGACGGAGCGCGCGGTGCAGTCGCGCGCCATGGTCGTGGAGACGAACTACGCGGAGCACGTCGGCACATCGCGCGGATGGAGCGGTGGTGCGGAGATCGGCCCGATGCTGCTCGTACCACTCGTCGCGCACGACCGCGTGCTCGGCGTGCTCTCCGTCTTGCGCCTCACGGGCGCGCCGCCCTTCTCCTCGCGCGACGAGCAACGCCTCGACGTGATCGCGGATCACGCGTCGCTCGCGCTGTGGAAGGCGCGTCTCTTCGAGGAGGCGCAGGCGGCGAGTCAGGCGAAGAGCACCTTCATCGCCACGGTGAGCCACGAGCTGCGCACGCCGCTCACCGCGCTCACCGGCTACGGCGAGCTGCTCGCCGACGAGATCCTCGGTCCGATGCCGAAGCAGCAGCACGAGATCGTCGAGCGCATGCGCAGCGTGACGCACCACCTCACGGCGATGATCGACGAGATCCTCACGTTCGCGAGCCTCGAGGCCGGCCGCGAGCAGGTGCGGCTCGCCGAGTACGACGCGGCCGAGCTCGCGCACGCGGCGCAGGCGGTGGTCGAGCCGCTCGCGCAGCAGAAGGACGTCGCGTTCACGGTCGAGGTGCCGGCCGACGTGCGTCTCACGACGGACTGCGACAAGGTGCGCCAGATCCTCGTGAACCTCGCCGGTAACGCGGTGAAGTTCACGGAGCGCGGCTCGGTTCGGCTCGTGGTGATGGCGAGCGAGCGCACGGTGCGCTTCGCCGTGCACGACACCGGCATCGGCATCAGCGCCGAGGGCATAGGGAAGCTCTTCCAGCCCTTCTCGCAGCTGGATGCGGGCCTCACGCGCCGCCATGGGGGCACGGGACTCGGCCTGTACATCTCGCACCGATTGGCGCGGCTGCTCGGCGGCCGGATCGACGTGGAGTCGGAGGTGGGGCAGGGGTCGGTGTTCACGCTGGCGCTGCCGCGGCGGTAGCGCACGCTGCGCGCGCGGTGGCCGCGCGCTGCGCGCGGTTGGACTGCGCCGGCTTCGCCGTCGGGAAATAGCGCCACCGTCCGCTGCGCGGCCGCGGCGGGAAATAGCGCGCTGCGCGCGGGGCAATCCCGACTGCTTCCCGTCGCCCTTGCCGCGCGAAGCGCGCTAACGCCGCGCGGAGCGCGCTATTCCCGCGCGAAGCGCGCCCCAGCCGCGCGCAGCGCGCCCGCACACGGAGCTTCCGGCCGCGAGTTCGCTTAGATTCCCACCATTATGAGCGACCTCCCGATCACCTCGATCTTCAACGACGGCTACATCGCCGAGGCCTACGAGTCGTACCGGCGCGATCCGGCATCGGTCGACGAATCGTGGCGCCAGTTCTTTCGATTCGCCCAGTCGCTCGGCGGCGCGCCGGCGGCGGGGGCCGGAGCCGCCGATCCCGCGCTGCTCCGCAAGACGGCCGGTGCGGCGAGTCTCGTCCACGCCATTCGCCAGTTCGGCCACCTCGGCGTCGCCATCGATCCGCTCGGCACGCCGCCGCTCGGCGCTCGCGAGCTGACGCCGGAGTTCCACGGCATCACCGAAGCCGATCTCGACGCGGTGCCGGCGGCGGCGCTCGGATTCGACGAGCGCTTCAACACCGCCGCGGACGTCGTGCGCATGCTGCGCCGCCGCTACCAGGGCGCGATCGGGTACCAGTTCGCGCATCTGTCCGATGAGACCGAGCGCGCGTGGTTCCGGCAGATGCTGCGCGAGGAGCAGCTCACGCGCGCGCTGACGCCCGACGAGAAGAAGGCGCTCTTACAGCGGCTCACCGAAGTCGATGGCCTCGAGCGCTTCCTCGGCCGCGCATACCAGGGCAAGAAGCGCTTCTCCATCGAGGGCACCGACGCCCTCGTGCCGATGCTCGACCAGGCGATCGTCGAGTCGGCCGCGCTCGGCGTGAAGCAGACGGTGATCGGCATGGCGCACCGCGGCCGCCTCAACGTGCTCACGCACGTCCTCGGCAAGCCGTTCCGCACGCTCTTCGAGGAGTTCGAGGGGCGTCACGCCGACACGAACTCGGCGAGCGACACCGGCGACGTGAAGTACCACATGGGCTACCGCGGCACGCGCGAGCTGCCCGGCGGCGCGAAGGTGGACGTCACGCTCGTGCCGAATCCGAGCCACCTCGAGGTCGTGAACCCGGTGGTGGCCGGCTATGCGCGCGCCCTGCGCCGCTCGTTAGGCGACGTGCTCACCGTGCTCGTGCACGGCGACGCCGCGTTCATCGGCGAGGGTGTGGTCGCCGAATCGTTCAACATGTCGCGGCTGCGCGGGTACGAGGTGGGCGGCACGCTGCACGTCATCGCGAACAACCAGGTGGGCTTCACGACCGATCCCATCGACTCGCGCTCCACGCACTACGCGAGCGACCTCGCGAAGGGCTTCGACGTGCCGGTGCTGCACGTGAATGCCGACGACGCCGAGGCGTGCATCACGGCCATCCGCGTGGGCATCGCGTACCGCGCGAAGTTCCGGAAGGACTTCGTCATCGATCTCGTCGGCTACCGGCGCTGGGGCCACAACGAGACGGACGAGCCGGCGTACACGCAGCCGGAGCTCTACGCGAAGATCAAGCAGCACCCGACGCCGCGCGAGGTGTTCGCGAAGCGGCTCGTGAGCGAGGGCGTGCTCACGGACGCGCAGGTGACGGAGATGGACGGTGCGGTGGCGAAGCGTCTCGAGTCGATCTACGACGAGATGAAGAAGACGCTCGACAAGGACGCCGCGGTGCACGACAGCCCCGAGGGCCCGCCCGCGCCGCCGCCGCCGCAGGTGGACACCGCGGTGGCCGCCGACGCGTTGCACGCGTTGAACGAGCGGCTGCTCACGTGGCCGGACGGCTTCAACGTGCATCGCACGCTGCAGCGCGTGCTCGGCAACCGTCGCAAGGCGATGGAGCAGGGCGGCATCGATTGGGGGCAGGCCGAGGCCCTCGCGTTCGGCTCGCTGCTGGAGCAGGGCACGACCGTGCGCATCACGGGACAGGACGTCGAGCGCGGCACGTTCTCGCATCGGCAGGCGGTGCTGCACGACTCGCAGGACGGCAAGACGTTCATCCCGCTGCAGGCCGTCGCGGCGAAGGGCGGGGCGCTCGAGATCTGGAACAGCCCGCTCAGCGAGACGGCGGTCGTCGGCTTCGAGTACGGCTTCAGCCTCGCCGCGCCCGACGCGCTCGTGCTGTGGGAGGCACAGTTCGGCGACTTCGCGAACGTCGCGCAGCCGATGTTCGATCAGTTCCTCTCGGCCGATCGCGCAAAGTGGGGGCAGGACACGTCGCTCGTGCTGCTGCTGCCGCACGGCTACGAGGGGCAGGGCCCGGAGCACTCGAGCGCGCGTCTCGAGCGCTTCCTGCAGCTCTGCGCCGAGGGGAACATGAGCGTCGCGTACCCGAGCACGGCGGCGCAATACTTCCACGTGATCCGTCGTCAGGCGCTGCGTCCGGCCGACGAGCGGCGGCCGCTCGTGCTGATGCAGCCGAAGAGCATGCTGCGCCTGCCGGCGGCGACGAGCGCCGTGGCGGATCTCGCGAGCGGCACGTTCCGTCCCGTGATCGACGACCCGCGCTTCGCGTCGAACGGGGCGAAGGGCGCGGACCGGAGCGCGGTGAAGCGCGTGGTGTTCTGCACGGGCAAGATCTACCACGACCTCGCGGCGAGCGAGGCCCTCGGCCCCGCCGTCGCGCTGGTGCGCGTCGAGGAGCTGTATCCGTGGCCGGGCGAGGAGATCACGCGCGTGCTCGACTCGTATGCCGCCGCCGACGAGGTCGTGTGGGTGCAGGAAGAGCCGATGAACATGGGCGCGTGGACCTACGCCGCGCCGCGGCTCGGCGTGGCGACGGGCACCGCGCGCTATCCGCGCTACGTCGGCCGCCCGGAGCGCGCGAGCCCGGCCGAAGGCTACGAGGCGGCGCACAAGATCGAGCAGGCGCGGATCGTGGGAGAGGCGGTGACGCTCACGTCGGCAGGGCAGGCCCCGTCGCGCAAAGGAAAGGCGAAGGCTGCGGCGAAGTAGGCCCGATGTGGGGCTGGGTGTTCACGCCGAGGCGCCGAGAACGCCGAGAACGCCGAGGGTTTCGGGAACGAGAAAAGACTCCTCTCTCCGCATCGAGAGAGGAGTCTTTGCCTGTGTAGATCTCTCGGCGTTCTCCGCGCCCTCGGCGGCTCGGCGTGAACCGGCTGCTGCCGCATCGGAGTCCGCTCAGGCGCATCGGATCCTGTCAGCGAAGTTCCAGCCTTGGCGCGGAACTCCTGCGCCGCGCTTATGTTTTGTGCGTTACCACCGTCGAGACGGACAAGGATGCGTGCTCGCCAGGTTCTCGCTGTACTCTCGCTCATCGCCGCGCCTCTCTCCGCGCAGCAGGATTCCCCCGCCTCCGATCGCGGCGCCGCGGCGCTGGCCGAGGCCGTGTCTGGGCTCGGGACCAGTGCGCGCGTGCTCATGATCGGCGCGCATCCCGACGACGAGGACACGCGGCTCATCGCGTGGCTCGCGCGCGGACAGCACGTCGAGACCGCGTATCTCTCGCTCACGCGCGGCGACGGCGGGCAGAATCTCATCGGCAACGAGCTCGGTGAGGCGCTCGGCGTCATCCGCACGGAGGAGCTGCTCGCCGCGCGGCGCATCGACGGCGCGGAGCAGTACTTCACGCGCGCCTACGATTACGGCTTCTCGAAGAGCGCCGACGAAGCCTTCCGGCACTGGCCGCACGACACGCTGCTCGGCGACGCGGTGCGCGTGGTGCGCGCGTTCCGGCCGCACGTGATCGTCGCCGTGTTCAGCGGCACGCCGGCGGACGGGCACGGCCAACACCAGGCGAGCGGCATCGTGGCGCGTGAAGTCTTCGATGCGGCGATGGACACCGTGAAGTATCCGTCGCGTACGTTCGGCGCGCCGTGGGCGCCCGCGAAGTTCTATCGCGACCGCTCGTACTTCGGCGCGCAGGGCGCGACCTATCGCTTCGACGCCGGCGAGTACGATCCGCTCCTCGGCCGCTCGTACGCGGAGCTCGCGGGCATCAGCCGCAGCCAGCACCGCTCGCAGGCCATGGGACAGGTGGCGCGAAAGGGCCCCTCGCCAGGCTCGCTGCGACTCGAGGCCTCGCGACTCGGAGCGGTCGACCAGGACCAGGGACTGTTCGCGGGACTCGATACCACGTACGCGAGGCTGCGCGGCGCCACGAGCGCGGCGCGCGCCTACATGGATTCGCTGCCTAACGCGATCGACGCCGTGCGCGCATCGTACGACGTGTTCGATCCGTCGAAGGCCGCGGCGCCGCTCGGTCGCGTGCTCGGCCTCGCGGGCGCCGCGTACGCCGCGCTCCCGTGCGAGCAGCCGAGCGGCCGCGAGTCGCGCAGCTGCACGGGCGCGCAGGCGGATGCGGCCGCGTCGCTGCGCGCGCTGCGGGCGCAGGCGCGGGACGCACTGCTCATGGCGGCGGGCGTGACGGTGGAGGCGATCGCGGCGCGCGAGGTGGTGCCGTCGAATCTCCGCGGGACGCATGGGCTCACGGTACCGGTCGAGATCGCGGTGTACAACCGCGGACGACTCCCGGTGCGTACGGGGTCCGTCGAGTCGCCGCTCGAGGGGCTGTCGACGAACCCGGGCGCGCTCGACGTCGCGCTCGCGCCGGACAGCGTGTGGCGCAGGCGCTTCGACGCGGCGGGGACGATGCCGAGGACGGAGCCGGAGTGGCTCATGGTGCCGCGGCGCGGCGACATGTACACGGTGTCGCCTGAGTTCATCGCGCAGGAGGCCTCGCGCACGGATGCCCCGACCGCGCAGGTCGGTCTCGAGATCGCCGGGCGCCGCACGGTCGTCACCGTGCCGATCATCTACCGCTCGGCGGATCCCGCGCGCGGCGAGATCAACCGCCCGATCGCGGTCGCGCCGGCGGTCTCCGTGACGCTCGATCGCGCGGCCGAGTTCGCGCAGGCGAACACGCGACTGGATCGCACGGTGCGTGTCACGGTGCGCAGCGCCGACACCGCGCGGCGCGACGTACGGGTCTCGCTCGTGCTGCCTAACGGGCTCACCGCCGACTCGGCCTCGCGCACCGTGACGCTGCCGGGCTACGACGCGATTCGCACCGTGGAGTTCCGGCTGCGCGGCCAGCTGCCCGCCGGTCGGCACACCATCAGCGCGCGAGCGGAGAGCAATGGCGAGACGTTCGAGCGTGGCTACACGCTGATCGACTACGAGCACATCCGACCGCGCCGCGTCTATCGCGCCGCGACGCTCGACGTGCAGGCGGTGGACGTGAAGCTGCCGCAGGGACTCACGGTCGCGTACATCCGCGGCGTGAGCGACAACCTGCCGCCCATCCTGCAGCAGCTCGGGCTCGACGTCACGGAGATCGATCCGGCGAAGCTCACGACGACGGAGCTCTCGCGATACGGCGTCGTGGTCGTCGGGCCTCGCGCGTACGAGGCGAGCGCCGATCTCGTCGCGCACAACGCGCGGCTGCTCGACTACGTGAAGGCCGGCGGCACGATGGTGGTGCAGTACGGCCAGAACGAGATGCAGAACCCGGGCATCATGCCGTATCCGATCACTCTCGCGCGGCCTGCCGATCGCGTGACGGACGAGAACAGCCCGATGCAGTTCGTCGATCCGAAGTCGCCGCTGCTGAACGCGCCGAACAGGATCACCGAGGCGGACTTCGCGAACTGGGTGCAGGATCGCACGCTCTACATGCCGCGCACGTTCGACGAGCACTACGCGGCGCCGCTCGCGACGAACGATCCGGGCGAGCCGCTGAACAAGGGCGTGATCCTCGCGGCGCCGTACGGCAAGGGCACATACATCTACACGACGCTCGGGCTGTTCCGCGAGCTGCCGGCGGGCGTGCCCGGTGCGGCGCGTCTCCTCGTGAACCTGCTGGCGGCTGGCTCGACGGTAACTCCATGAGTGATCCGCGCGCGCCACTCCCGCCGGCCGTCGGTCCGAGCGGCACGCCGCTCTTCCAACCCGTCGTCCTGCCGGCGACGCCAGGCGCGTCGCGCCGGCGCTTTCAGCGGACGCTGGTGAGCGTGCTGATCGTGCAGCTCGTCGCGCTGCTGCTGCTGTGGATGGTGCAGGCGCACTTCACGCACTGATGCGGGCTACGCTTTCAGGCAGGCGGTTCACGCCGAGCCGCCGAGGGCGCCGAGAGATCGACACACGAGAAGGAATCCCTTCGCCAGTCTGGAGGGAGGAGTTCCTTCTCGTCGACGAACCCTCGGCGCTCTCGGCGTACTCGGCGCCTCGGCGTGCACCGGTCGTCGACGCACCGAACTCTCCACCGAACGAGCGAGCCACGTGCACTGGTTGAACTGGGTGGTGATCGTCGGGTGGCTGAGCTACGTCGCCATCGATGGCCTGCGACGGTCGCGGTCCAAGGACCTCGAGGGGTATCTCCTCGCGAATCGCTCCCTGCCCTGGTGGGCCGTGGGCCTCAGCGTGATGGCCACGCAGCTCTCGGCCGTCACGATGATCGGCACGACGGGGCAGGGCGCGGTCGACGGCATGCGGTTCGTCCAGTTCTACTTCGGGCTGCCGCTCGCGATGGTGATCCTCGGCGTGACGATCGTGCCGTTCCTGCACGGGGCACGCGTGTACACCGCGTACGAGTTCCTGGAGCGCCGCTTCGACGCGAAGACGCGCTCGCTCACCGCGCTCCTGTTCCTGCTCTCGCGGGGCATGTCGTGCAGCACCATCCTCGCCGCGCCGGCCGTCGTGTTCTCGGCGGTGTTCGGGTGGCCGCTGCACTGGGCGGTGCTGGTGATGGGGGTGCCGACGGTGCTCTACACGGTGATCGGCGGCGTGCAAGCGGTGACGTGGGCGGACGTGAAGCAGATGGCGCTCGTCACGTTCGCGCTGTTCTCCATCGTCGCCGTGCTGCTGTGGCGGATTCCCGTGAGCCCGGACGCGGCGCTGCACGTGGCCGGGGCGGCGGGCCGCATGCGCGTGTTCGACTTCTCGTTCAACGTGAACGAGACGTACACGTTCTGGTCGGGCATCATCGGCGGCACGTTCCTCATGCTGTCGTACTTCGGCACCGATCAGTCGCAGGTGCAGCGCTATCTCACGGCGCGCTCGGTGGACGAGGCGCGCACGTCGCTGCTCGTGAGCGCGTACTGGAAGATCCCGCTGCAGGCGCTCGTGCTGCTCGTGGGCGTGCTCGTCTTCGTGTTCTACCAGTTCCAGCGGCCGCCGCTCCTGTTCAACCCGGAGCAGGAGAAGGTCGTCGTACGGGAGCGCGGCGCCGAGTACGCGAGGCTCGAGGCGAGCTACGCGGACGCGCTCGCGCGGCGTGAGGCGGCCGCGCGCTGGGTGGCGACGTCGCACGACGGCGAGACGGACAGCGGCGCGCGCATCGCGTACCACGCGGCCGACTCGGCGGTCAGCGCGGTGCGGACGAGCGCACTCGATCTCGCCGCGAACACCACGCACGCGTCGTCGCGCGACGTGAACTACATCATCCCGCACTTCGTGCTGAACGAACTTCCCGTGGGTCTGGCGGGTTTGTTCGTCGCGGGGGTGATGGCCGCGGCGATGTCGGCGATCGCGGCCGAGCTGAACTCGCTGGCCACGGCGACGGTGATCGACTTCTATCGGCGCTGGGTACGGCCGACGGCGCCCGATGCGCACTACCTGAACATCTCGCGCGGCGCGACCGCGTTCTGGGGAGCGTTCGCGATGGTCGTCGCGACGTACGCGGCGACGCTCGGGTCGCTCATCGAAGTCGTGAATCGGTTCGGGTCCTTCTTCTATGGATCGATCCTGGGTGTCTTCCTGCTGGCGATGCTGCCGCGGGCGCGCGCGTTAGGCGCGTTCGTGGGGCTGATCGCGGGGATGAGCGCGGTGGCCGCGGTGAATTTCGGCCTGCCGAAGGTGTCGTTCCTGTGGCACAACGTGATCGGGGCGGTGACCGTCGTGGCGGTGGGGGGCCTCCTGAGCCTCGTCGTGCCGCGTCCGCGCGCGGCGACGTGAACCCCCGCGTCGTCATCATCGGCGGCGGGTTCGGCGGACTGAATGCCGCCAAGGCCCTGCGGCACGCGCCGGTCGAGGTCACGGTCGTCGATCGCACGAATCACCATCTCTTCCAGCCGCTGCTCTACCAGGTCGCGATGGCGACGCTCGCGCCGAGCGATGTCACGGCGCCCATCCGGTGGCTGCTGCGCGATCAGGAGAACACGACCGTGCTGCTCGCGGACGTGCACCGCGTCGATCCCGACCGGCGCGTCGTGGTCATCGACCGTGGGCGCGAGCTGCCGTACGACTATCTCGTGCTCGCCAGCGGATCGCGGCACTCCTACTTCGGCCACGACGAGTGGGAGCCGTTCGCGCCGGGGCTCAAGAGTCTCGAGGACGCCCTCGAGATCAGACGCCGATTCCTGCTCGCGTACGAGCGCGCCGAGAAGACGGAGGACGAGCGGGAGCGCGCGCGGCTGCTGACGTTCGTGCTCGTGGGTGGTGGACCGACGGGCGTCGAGCTCGCGGGCATCCTGCCGGAGATCGCGCGCAGCGCGCTCGCGCACGATTTTCGTCGTGTCGATCCCGCGAAGACGCGCGTGCTGCTGGTCGAAGCGGGGCCGCGCATTCTCCCCGCGTTTCCCGAGTCGCTCGCCACGCGGGCGCGCCGCGATCTCGAGAAGCTCGGCGTCGAGGTGCGCACGGGCGTCGCGGTGACGCAGGTGGACGACGGCATCGTCGTCATCGGCGACGAGCGCATCGAGGCCGGGACGGTCTTCTGGGCCGCCGGCAATGCCGCCAGCCCGCTCGCGCGCGGGCTCGGCGTGCCGCTCGATCGCGCGGGCCGCGTGCTCGTGAATCCCGATCTCTCCGTGCCGGGACGTCCCGAGGTGTTCGTCGTCGGCGACCTGATGCACCTCGAGCAGGACGGCACGCCGCTGCCGGGCGTCGCGCAGGTCGCGATACAGGGCGGACGCGTGGCGGCGCGCAACATTCTCGCGACCACGCGTGGGCAACCGCGTCAGTCGTTCCGATACTTCGACAAGGGCAACCTGGCGACGATCGGGCGCAACCGGGCCATCGCCGATTTCGGACGCGTGCGCTTCGGCGGCTTCATTGCGTGGGTGCTCTGGCTGTTCGTGCACATCCTCTATCTCGCGGGGTTCCGCAATCGCCTCACGGTGCTCGTGCAGTGGGGCTACGCGTACTTCACGCGGCAGCGCGGTGTGCGCCTGATCACAGAAATCGAGCATGGCGCGCGACCGGACGCAGCGAGTGCGCGGCCTGCGATCAAACCGGGTTGGTGAACGCGCGGTTAAGCTTGACTAACCATTTGTTGAAACATATGCTCCGCACGAATTCGGTGTTCGACGCGACCGACGCCGGTGCGGCCACCGATTCCCTCCTCGTGAACCACTCAATGCAGTCCGGCACCGGCACGGCCATTCGCGTCCTCATCGCCGACGACGATCCCGCGGTCCGCTCCTCTCTCGTGCGGATGCTCGACGCCCTCGGCCACGCCGTCGTCGGCGATGTGGCGAGCGGACGCGAGGCGATCTCCGTCGCCGCCGACGTCACACCCGACGTCGTGCTCCTCGACGTGAACATGCCCGATGGCTCGGGCGTCGAGGCCGCACAGGAGATCACGCGCGCGCGTCCCGAGACCGCGGTCGTGCTCTTCAGCGGCGATCCGACCGTCGAGCTCACCGACGCGGACGTCGCCGCCTCCTCAGCCATCTCGTTCCTGCCGAAGCCCGCGCCGGCGAAGCTCGTGGACACGACGCTGCGTCTCGCGGTCGCGCGGGCGCGCGAGCTCAGCGCGGCGCGCAGCGATGCGGCCAAGGCGCGCGAGCAGCTCGAGAGCCGCAAGATCATCGAGCGCGCCAAGGGCATCCTGATGCGCCGCACCGGCTCGAGCGAGCAGGAGGCGTATCGCATCCTCCAGCGCACGAGCCAGGATCGCTCGGTGAGCATGGTGGAGATCGCGAAGGCCGTGCTGGAGAGTGAGCCGGGGGTGGCGGCTCCGGTGAAGGAGAAGCGGTAGACGGTGCATTGGTGCGTAGTGCACAGTGCGTAGTACTTAGTGCGTAGTACGTAGTGCGTAGTGCGTAGTGCGTAGTGCGTAGAAAAACCTCGGGAGGCCAATCGGCGCTTCCCGAGGTTTCGCTACGCACTACGCACTACGCACTACGCACTACGAATTTACGCATCACGCATTACGCATCACGCATCACCCACTATTGCTTCACGGCCACCGGAACCGTCGCCACCGTGTTCTCCCAGCGCAGTCGCAGCGTCCCGCCGTTGCCATTCGGCTCGAGCGTGATCTTGAAGCGCTCCGCCGTGTCCGGGGTCTGCGAGACCGTCATGTCGATGTGCGCGAAGTCCTGCGAGGCGTCGTAGAGCGTGCCCCAGAGCGGCTGTCCCTGATCGTCCAGCGTCTTCTTGTTGACGATGAGGTGCCAGCCGTCGGCGGACGGGAGCGTCCACAGCGTGTACTTCCCCGCCGGGACCGTCGTCGAGCCGATCACGAGATCGCGATCCGTCTCGAGGGTCGTCGCCGCATTCGCGCCCGTGCGCCACACCTTGCCGTAGGGCACGAGCAGGCCGCCCACCGCCTTGCGGCCGCGCAGCGCCGGCTGCGAGTAGGCGATCCTCACCGCCGCGCCGCCGACGCTCGCGTTCACCGAGTCCGCCGGCGACAGCACGCCGACGCTCTTGCCCGACGCATCGTCCTTCGCGAAGAGCGACGCCAGCGCGGGAATGTCGACGTCCTTCACGCGCTCGACGGTGATCTTCGCCGTCGTCTCATTGCCCTGCAGGCCGAGGATGTGGCCGGCCCTGTCGAGCTTCGCGTGGTACATCGTCTCGAACGGGAACGCGATGTAGACCGAGTCCTTCCCGACGCGCCTGATCGTCACGTCGTACGCCTGCGGCGCGCCGACGAATACCATCGGCACCGTGATGCTCTCCGCCTTGCTCGCCGCGAGCTGCGTCGCGCTCTCGAGCATCGCGGGGGAGCTCTGCGGTCCGAGCTGCGGCAGCCCGCCCCTGGCCGCGATCGCCATCGACTGCGACTTGCCCATCATGTCGAGCTTCACGTTCGCGGTGTCGGCGCTGAAGGTCGCATCCACCTGCGTGGGCGGAATGCTCCTGTCGGCCCGCTCGGCGTGCAGCGTGAAGGCGCTCACGCGGCCGCTCGCGTCGTACGAGACGCTGTAGCTCCGCTGTAGCGTGGACGGCGAGCGCGAGACGCCCTGGCCCTCGAGCTTGTCGTGCGTGCGCGTGTAGCGCTCGACGCCGAGCGTATCGTTGCCCATGCGAATCACGAACGCCGCGCTCTCGGCGTCGCGCGCGAGGGAGGGCTTGGCGGCGGACTTCTGGGCGGCGAGGGCCGCAGGCACGACGAGCGACGCGACGACGACGGCGCGCGCGGTGACGGTGAGACGCATGCGGGAGCTCCGATGGAGAGAGAGGAGAACGGCGCGCCCAAGATAGGCGCGGTGCTCCGTCGCGAACCATGGAGTTGACGAGATGCGTACAGGGGGGACGAGCCGCAGGCAGCGGCGTCGGGATGCCTGTACGCCGACGAAAGAAGGCCGCGGGCCCGGCGACGTAGGCCATGTATTGCTTCCGTCGCCAGGCCCACGGGCTTCGTTCGTTGCTCGCTCGTGCGTTACGCTGCTTCGGCGGCTCGCTTCGGCGCGGGCTTGGCGTGAGCGTCGAGGCCCAGGCCGAGGAAGATCGTCGTGAAGACGATGAGCGCCGAGAACCAGAACGGGTAGCCGTGGCCGAGGCGGTCGTACACGAGGCCGAAGAACAGCGGGAACAGCGAGCGCGAGATGCCGCCGAACGTCTGCTGCACCCCCATGTAGAGGCCGCGCTCGTTGCTCTGGATGACGCGCGACAGCAGCGCCGTGACGCACGGGAACGTGAACGCGGCGCCGAGCGGCAGGAACGCGACCGCGAGCGCGAGCATCGGCAGCGAGCCGGCGAGTGGCAGCAGCGCGAGGCCGAGCGCGAGGAACGCCATGCCGGCCCGCGAGAGCCGCGCCTCGCCTAACGAGTCCACGGCGCGGCCGAGCAGCAGCACGCGCGTGAAGACGGAGATGGCGCCAATGTAGGTGAAGAAGAAGCCGATCGTCTCCTTCGTCACGCCGAAGCGCGCCGCGAGGTAGAGCGCGAGGATGGAGTTCACGCCCTGGAAGGCGCCGATCGAGATCGCGTACATCCAGATGAGCCGCGACGACGGCTCGGCCGAGTGCGACACGACGCGCCAGATCGCCTCGCCCGACCGCTTCGGCGCCTTCGCGTGGGCCTCGACGCCCGGCTGCCGCGCCTCGCGCAGGAAGCGCCAGGCGAACGCGAGGTTCACGAGGCAGAGCAGCGCCGCGAACAGGCCCGGCGCGCGCTCCCCCATGTCCACGCCGGAGCCGAGGTGCACGCGATTCCCCGCGACCACGGCGGCCGCGCCGAGCACGGGTCCGATCGAGACGCCGAGGTTCGTCGCGGCGGAGAGCCAGCCGAGGCTGCGCGCGCGGTCCTGCGGTTCGGTGGCATCCGCGACGTACGCCTGAATGACGCCGACCGTGCCGCCGCCCGCGCCCTGCACGAGGCGCGAGAGGAAGAGCAGCCAGAGATTGCTCGCGAACGCGAAGATCACGTACGCGACCGCCGACGCGGCCAGCGCGACGCAGAGCGCGGGGCGCCGGCCGAAGCGATCGGAGAAGCGGCCCCAGAGCGGCGCGCTCACGAGCTGCGCGACCGTAAACGCCGACACGAGCAGCGCGACGACCTGCCCGATGCCAACGTGATACGTGACGATGCCGAGATGGAGATCGATGCCCTGATCGCCGCCGAGCGACTTCGCGTAGAACGGCAGGAGCGGGATGACCATCAGCAGCCCGACCATGTCGATGAACGCGGTCGCCATCAACACGCCGAGCTTCGAGGGGATCTTCCGCAACTCGCGGCCGAGCACCCAGAGCAGGCCCACGCCGACGATGCCGAGCACCGCGATGGCGGCGGGCGACTTGAGAGGAAGCGAGGAGGCCTGGATCACGCGGGCGGGGACATGGACGGGAGTCGGACGCTCAAAGCTACGCGATTTCCGATGGCGCGGGGACAGCGCGCGTGACGTCCTCAAGAATCCCGAACATGAGGCTGCTCTCGGCTCTCGGCTCTCGGCTCTCGGCTATCCGCTCTCGGCTCTCGGCTCTCGGCGAGTGCGCAAGTGCCGGGAGCCGGATGGCGTGGGATCCCGACCGTCGAGCAGCCGAGAGCCGAGAGCCGAGAGCCGAGAGCCGCTCTATGCGTCGGCTCGACCCAGCGCCGCCGGTGGCACCGCGCGTCCGACCACGCCGGCCAGCGCCACGATCGTCAGCACGTACGGGATCATCTCCACGAACTGGCTCGGCAACGCACCCGTTCCCTGCAAGCGGATCTGCAGCGTCTCGGCCGCCGCGAACAGGAGGCATGCGAGCAGGGCGCGCACCGGGTCCCATCGGCCGAAGATCGTCGCGGCCAGCGCGATGAAGCCGCGGCCGGCGGTCATGCCGTCCGTGAACTGGTGCTGGTCGAGCGCGAGCCACACGCCGCCGAGCGCCGCGAGTGCGCCCGAGAGCGCGGCCGCGAGGTAGCGCACGCGCGCGACTCGCACGCCCACGCTCGCGGCCGCCTGCGGGTGCTCGCCCACCGCGCGCACGCGCAGGCCGAAGGGCGTGCGGTAGAGCGCCCACGCGAGCGCGGGCAGCGCGAGAATGCCCACCCACGCGAGCGGATCGCGCACGAGCGCCGCGAAGCCGGTGCCCGTGGTACCCGCCGTGAAGCCGGGCACGCGCGCGGAGTTCGACGAGCTGTCGAACACGAGGCGCAGGAAGAAGCGCGTGAGGCCCACCGCCAGCAGGTTGATCGCGACGCCGATCACGACCTGGTTCGCGCGGAAGCGAATCGCGCCGTACGCGTAGAGCAGTGCCGTGAGCGCACCCGCGACGATGCCGCACAGCACGCCCACCCACGGCGACTGCGTGAGGTAGGTGCCAAGCACCGCGGCGAACGCGGCGTTCAGCATGTAGCCCTCGAGCGTGAGGCCGATGAGGCCGGCGCGCTCGGTCACCACACCGCCCGCGGCGGCGAGGATGTAGGGCACCGCGATGCGCAGCGTCTGCGCGAGGAAGGCGAGAACGGCCAGCATGGCTCAGGACTCCCGCGAGCGCATCGCGCTCCGCAACAGGCGCCGTACCTCGGGCACGCTCGCCGCCACCGCGATGATCACCACGGCCTGCAGCACCTCGACCATCTGCTTCGGCACGAGCGCGTTCACGGCGAGCCCGCCCTGCGAGAGCGTCGCGAACACGAGTGCCGAGATGAGGATGCCGACCGGATGGTTGTTGCCCACGAGCGCGACGGCGATGCCGAGGAAGCCCGACCCGGTGGCGAAGCCTTCCTCGTAGTAGCGCTTGTAGCCGAGCACGTAGTTGAGGCCACCGATGCCGGCGACGGCGCCGGAGAGCAGCATCGCACGCCGCCACACGCGGCCCACGTGCACGCCGCCGTACTCCGCGGCCTCGGGCTGCAGACCGACGGCGCGCAGCTCGAAGCCCGGCCGCGTCGAGAAGAGATACCAGCGCATGGCGAGGGCGACGGCGACCGCGACGAGGATCGTGAAGTTCGCCGCGGAGCCGTGGAACGGCGGCGCGACGTCCGCGATGCGCGCGATGCCGCCCGCGTGGATCTCCGGCGTATGCAGCGACTCCGGCACGTGCAGGTGCGCCGAGACGATGTAGCTCAGCAGCGCGAGCACGATGAAGTTGAGCATGATCGTGACGATCACCTCGTTCGCCCCGAAGCGCGCCTTGAGCCAGCCGGGAATCCAGCCGACGAAGCCGCCGCCTAACGCCGCGGCGAGGAAGCAGGGGACGAACGCGACGATCGCGGGCGTGCCGGCCGGCAGCACGAGCCCGACGAGCGCGGCGAGAAATCCGCCGGCCGCGAGCTGGCTCTCGCCCGCGATGTTGAACAATCCCGCCCGCGCGGCGATCGCGAAGCAGAGGCCCGTGAAGGTGAGCGTCGTCGCCTTGTAGAGCACCTGCCCGAGCCCGTACGCGTTCCCCCACGTGCCCTCGAGGAGGAGCTTGTAGACCGCGCCCGGACTCTGCCCGAAGAAGAGGATGAGCAGGTCGCCGACGACCATCGCGAGCACGAACGCGAAGAGCGGGGGAAGCAGCGCTTCCTCGAGCCAGGCACGACCCTTCACGCGTGCGCTCCAGTCATGTACGGTCCCAGCGTCTCCGGCGTCGCGTCGGCGGCCGGCAGCGTGACGACGAAGCGGCCGCCGTACATCACGGCCACGCGGTCGGAGAGGGCGAGCACTTCGGCGAGATCCGCGCTGACGAGGAGAATGCCCTTGCCCGCGCGCCGGGCGGCGCGGAGCTGGTCGTGGATGAACTCGATGGCGCCGACGTCCACGCCGCGCGTCGGCTGGGCGGCGAGCAGCACGCTGAAGTCGCGGCCCATCTCGCGGGCGATGACGATCTTCTGCTGGTTGCCGCCGGAGAGCGCGCCCGCGGGCAGGGTCCAGTCCGTGGGGCGGATGTCGTACGCCTTCACCTGCTCGTTCGCGTGCGTGGTGACCTTGGTGCGGTCGATTCCACCGAACAGTCCCTTGCGCGAGAACCGGTGCTGCTGGCCGAGGATGAGGTTGTCGGCGACGGAGTACTCGAGCACGAGGCCGCGCAGGTGGCGGTCCTCGGGAATGTGCGAGAGCCCGGCGTCGCCGCGTTCGCGGACGTCGAGACGCGTGACGTCGCGGCCGCCTAACGAGACGCCGCCGCCGTCGATGCGGTGGAGTCCGGCGATGGCCTCGATGAGCTCCGTCTGTCCGTTGCCCTCGACGCCGGCGATCCCGAGGATCTCGCCGGGAGCGACGGTGAAGGAGACGTGGTCGACGACGGGGCGGCCGGTGCGGCCGATGATGGTGAGGTCGCGAACGTCGAGAACCGCGCTAAGGTCGGCTCGCGGCTCTCGGCTCTCGGCTCTCGGCGGAACCGCAGCGGAAAGCCGAGAGCCGAGCGCCTGGCGTTCGCCGGCGATGTCCAGCGCGAGATTCACGTCGCGCCCGACCATCGCCTTCGCGATCTCCCGCGGCGACGTGTCCCTCGTGTTCATGCGGGCGACCGTCCGGCCGTGCTGCATCACCGTCACGCGGTCACTCACCTCCATCACCTCGTCGAGCTTGTGGGTGATGAGGATGATCGTGCCGCCCTCGTCGCGCAGCGTGCGCAGCACGCCCCACAGCTCCTGCACCTCGGGCGGCGACAGCACCGCGGTGGGCTCGTCGAGGATGAGAATCTTCGCGCCGCGGTAGAGCGCCTTGAGGATCTCGACGCGCTGCGCCTCGCCCACCGACAGGTCGGCAATCAGGCGATCGGCGGGCACCGCGAGCCCGGTATGCTTGCTGAGCGCTTCGACCTCGCGGATCGCACGCGCCGTGTCCAGTGCCGGGCCCTTCGTCAGCTCGCGACCCAGTACGACGTTCTCGGCCACCGTGAGGCGCGACACGAGCATGAAGTGCTGGTGCACCATGCCGACGCCCGCATCGATCGCCTGCGCGGTCGACCAGCCCGTCACGTCGCGGCCGTTCACGCGCACCGTGCCGCCGTCCGGCGCGTACATGCCGGCGAGGATGCGCATCAGCGTCGACTTGCCGGCGCCGTTCTCCCCGACCACCGCGTGGATCTCGCGTGGCGCCACCTCGAGCGAGGCGCCACGATTGGCGTGCACGGCGCCGAAGAACTTGTCGACGTCCTGGAGGTCCACCGCGAGCGTGTCCGCCACGCTCGGTCTCGCGTCAGGCGCCGTCATCGCGTGCTCGGCACCTGGATCTTGCCGGCGATGATGTCGGCCTCGATCCGCTGGAGCCGGGTGCGCACGGAGTCCGGGATGAGCGCCCTGTTGTTCGCGTCGTACACGTAGCCCACGCCCTGCTCGGCCAGGCCGAACTGCTTGATGCCGCCCTGGAAGGTGCCGTTCTTGACGCTCTGGATGGCGTCGAATACGGCGGCGTCCACGCCCTTCACCATCGACGTGAGGATGTGCCCGGGCGCCTCGGCGTACTGGTCCGCGTCGACGCCGATCGCGAGGCGATTGGTCTGGCGCGCGGCCTCGAAGACGCCGAGGCCCGTGGAGCCGGACGCGTGGAAGATGATGTTCGCGCCCTGACCGTACTGCGACAGCGCGATCTCCTTGCCCTTGCCCGGATTGCGGAAGGCCTCGGGCGTCACCCCCGCGTAGCCGACGAGCACCGTGCAGTCGGGGCAGACGTACTTCACGCCGGCCTTGTAGCCCGCCTCGAACTTGTGGATGAGCGGGATGTCCATGCCGCCGACGAAGCCGACCTTCTTCGAGTGGCCGACGAGCGCGGCGAGCGAGCCGACGAGGAAGGAGCCCTGCTCCTCGCGAAACTTCAGCGCGAGGAGATTCGGCGGCGGTGGGATCGGCTTGCCGGTCGAATCCGTGGCGACCGAGTAGTCGACGCCGGCGAAGCGGACGTTCGGATACTCCTTCGCGAGCGCCGTGAGGTCGTCGGTGAAGATGAACCCGACGCCGACGACGAGATCCATGCCTTCCGCGGCGAGCAGTCGCAGGCCGGCCTCGCGATCCGAGCCCTCGCCAGGCTCGATGAAGCGCACGCGCGCGCCGAGCTGCTTCTGCGCGCGCTCGGCGCCGAGGTAGGCGCCGTCGTTGAAGGACTTGTCGCCGCGGCCGCCGACGTCGAACACGATGCCCACGTCGACGGCGTCGCCCGTGGGAGGCACGGCGGCGCCGGTGGGATGGACGAAGAGAGACGCGACGTGCGCGGCGAGCAGGATTCCGAAGACGATCAGCAGTTTTCGCATGAAGAATGGAAGTTGGGCTGCAAGCGGGCTTCACGGGAGGGGGAGCGGCGTCGGCGGCTTTGCCGCCTCGCCTGCTGTGAGGTGTCCGCGCTGCGCGCGGCCCGTTGGGGAGCGCGTTCGGCGGCCTGCGGCCGCCTCCGCTGGGAGCGCCTTCGCCGCTGACGCGGCTCGGCTGCGGGAAATGGACTGCCGGCTGACGCCGGCCTTGCTGCACTTCCTGCACGTCCCGTCTGCGTAGTGCCAGCCGAGCGGCCGCAGGCCGCGAAGGCGCTCCCAGGGGAGCGAGCGCAGCGAGCGAACCCGCTCCCCAACAGGCCGCGCGAAGCGCGGCGACCTTTCAACAGGCGAGGGGCCGAAGGCCCCGATGCCGCTCCCACCATCCAAGAGCGACAGAGCCGAAACTGCCGCAGTCAGGATGCGGGCATATAATCCGGGCATGCACGAGAGACTCAGAACGCGATACCTGGTCGTGGGATCTGGAATCGCCGGTCTACACACCGCCTGGCGCGCCACCGAGAGCGGCAACGTCGTCGTGCTCACGAAGCGCTCGCTCTTCGACTCCGCCACCGCCTACGCGCAGGGCGGCATCGCCGCGGCGCTCGGCGCCGGCGACTCGCCCGAGCTGCATCGCAAGGACACGCTCGCCGCGGGCGCGGCGTTGTGCGACGCGAACGCGGTGCAGGTGCTCGTCGAAGAGGGGCCCGCGCGCGTCCGCGAGCTCGCGACGGCCGGCGCCGACTTCGATCTCGATCCCACCGGCGGTTTCAAGCTCGGGCGCGAGGCCGCGCACTCGCGCAATCGCATCGTGCACGCGGGCGGCGATCAGACGGGCGCGGAGGTCGCGCGCACGCTCATCGCGCGCGTGCGCGAGAGCGACCAGGTGCGCGTGCTCGAGAAGACGCGCGTCCTCGATCTCATCGTGCATCGCGGGAAGTGCATTGGCGTGAGAGCGAGCGTCGCGGGCAAGGCCGTCGAGATCATCGCCGATGCGACGGTGCTCGCGACCGGCGGCTGCGGGCAGGTGTTCCGCTACACCACCAACCCGCAGGTGGCCACCGGCGATGGCTACGCGATCGCGCATCGCGCCGGCGTGACGCTCGCCGACATGGAGTTCGTGCAGTTCCATCCCACCGCGCTCGACACGCCGGAGAATCCGCTGGCGCTCGTGAGCGAGGCGGTGCGTGGCGAGGGCGCGATCCTCGTGAACGCGAAGCGCGAGCGCTTCATGCCGGCGCGTCACGAGCTCGCCGAGCTCGCGCCGCGCGACGTGGTGGCGCGCGAGATCTTTCGCGAACAGCAGCGCACGGGCCGAGTCTTCCTCGATGCGCGCAAGCTGCGCCGCACGTTCGAGAAGCGGTTCCCGGGCATCTTCGCACTCTGCATGGCGCGGGGCGTGGACCCGCGCTCGGATCTCATCCCGGTGACGCCCGCCGCGCACTACATGATGGGCGGCATCGTCACGGATCTCTGCGGGCGCTCGTCGCTCGCGCGGCTCTGGGCCGTCGGCGAGGTGTCACGCACGGGCGTGCACGGCGCGAATCGCCTCGCGTCGAACTCGTTGCTCGAGGGCCTCGTCTTCGCCGAGCGCGTCGCGCGCGATCTCGCATCGGCGAAGGAGCTGACGTCGCTCCCGAAGCCCGCCAACTGGAAGGTCGTCCCACTCGCCGATCGTGGTGCCGCGCAGGTGGCGGCCGAGGCGATTCGCAGCGTGATGTGGGAGTTCGCGAGCATCGATCGTTCGGCGACGGGTCTCCGCAAGTGTCAGGCAGCGCTCGACGAGATCGAACGTCGGCTCCCGGCGGGCGCGACCGAGGAGGAGAACATGATCACGACGTCACGGCTGATCGCCGAGGCGGCGCTGATGCGCCGGGAGTCGCGCGGCGGGCACTATCGGAGCGACTTCCCGACCGCGAAGAAGAGCTGGAAGGGGAAGCACATCGAGTTCTGATAGTGGTCGTAGGCGTTCGCGACCACCCGCGCCACGGGATGATGACGCTTCCCATCGCGGCGCTCGGCATCCTCGGCCAGGCGCTCTTGCCAGTTCGCCGAGGAGCCGAGCAGAGTATGGGCATGCCCGCCGTCGAGAAGCGCGACTGGACCGTCGAGGACGTGCGCCAACTCCGCGAGGAGCAGGAGGCGCGACCGTTCGGGAAGCGCGTGCGGTACGAGGTGGTGGACGGGGAGCTCCTCGTGAGTCCCGGGCCGAGCTGGCGGCATGCGACAGCAACGCTGCTTCTCATCACCAGGCTGTACGAGTACCTCCAGCGGCAGCGCGTCGGTACGCCGTACATGGCGGAAGCCGATGTCGACTTCGATCAGCGCACAGGCGTGCAGCCCGATGTATTTGTCGCGCCATTGGTCGGCACTCGGCGCCCGCTGAGCTTCGAGGATGTCGGCCGACTCCTGCTCGTGGTCGAGATCCTCTCTCCCAGCACGGCGCACTACGATCGAACGAAGAAACGCGCACGGTATCAGCGTGCCGGCGTGCCCGAATACTGGATCGCCGACATGGACGGCCGCGTGATCGAACGCTGGCGGCCCGACGACGACCGACCGGAAATTCTCGGCGAGACGATCGTGTGGCACCCTGAGGGTGCAGAGGACGCATTGACGATCGACCTCGTTCGCTACTTCGCCGAGGTGTGGGACGAGCCGTTCGCGTGAGCGATCCGCGTTAGGCGGCGCCCCCGCCGCTACTTCCGCTCCGCCACGAACGCCACGCGATCGCCCTTCGGGCTCACCGCCACGCGCGTGATCGCGAGGTCCGTCGGCGCGCCGGCGGGCAGCGGCAGCGGTTGTACCGTCGCACCGATCCCGACCGACCGCACGTACGCCAGGCCGCGCGGGGTGCCCAACAGGAGCGCGCCGTCCGGCAGCCACGCGTGGTACTCGACGCCGTCCGGCAGCCGGAGCAGCCGCATGCTGCGTCGCGAGTAGGGTTCCAGCTCCATCAGCCAGGCGCCGGTGCCTGACGAGTCGCGCTGCACGTAGCTCACGGACGCGCGCCCCGGGATCTTCTGGATCGAGCGGCCCACGCGCTTCGCCACCGGCGTCACCGCCCCCGTGCCCGCGTCGGCTACGACCAGCGACAGCGGACCACCGACCGCCGAATCCAGCATCGCGAGGACCATGCGCGCGGTGTCGGCCCAGACGTAGTACGCGACCTTGCGCAGGCGCGGCAGCACGGGCGTGACGACGAGGCCCTCGTCGTTCAGGCGCCACAAGCGCTGCGACGAGTCGCGCTCCACGCGCACCACCGTGAAATGCACGCCACTCGGCAACGGCGCCGCGCTGTACTCGCTCTCCGCCGTACTCGTCAGGCGCGTCGTCGTGCGCGAGCCGATGTCCCACCGGTAGATGTCCGTGGCGGTGCCCAGTGGCGCGCCGTCGGTGACGCCGGTGAAGAGGATCGCCTTGCCGTCGGGCGTGAACGCCGGCTGGTTGTGGTAGCCGTCGGCGTCCGTGACGCGTCGAAGCCGCGCGAGCGTGGCGCGATCGCCGTCGCGCCGCAGGTCCACGACCCAGACGTCGCTGCCGCGGGTGCGTGCCGGCGCGGATGCGGCAGCGGTCGGCGGCGTCTGCGCGCGTACCAGCGGCGCGAGCGCGAGGCCGCCGAGCAGGACGACGGCGAGAGGTGAGAGGCGTGAGCCGGAGCGCATGAGGGCGTCGAGAGGGGGCGAGGCGGCGACGGCGCGGTGCGGCGCCAATCATAGCGCGCGCAGCGCGGGCCGCCATGACGTCCGTCACGTTCGGAAATGGCCGCGCGGCGCTGGCGGGATGCGGGACGGGCTGATATCGTCGGCGCCCCGAGCACCGGATGTTCCCACGCATGTCGCCCACGATGTCGCGCACGTCGTCGCCCGTTTCGCACGCGTCCCGCCCGACCGATGTCCCGATGCCCGAGAGCGACGAGCCGTTCTGGTTTCGTGAAGGGCGGCCGCTCGCGAACTACCAGTCGCGCCCCGAGCTGCCCGCACGCGCCGACGTCGTCGTGATCGGCGCGGGGCTCACCGGTGCGTCGGCCGCGTATCACCTCGCATCGGCGGTGCGCGAGCGCGGGCTCCGCGTCGTGGTGCTCGAGCAGGGGGATCCCGCCGGCGAGGCGAGCGGGCGCAATGGCGGCAACTTCGAGCTCATTCCCGAGAATTCCGTCGGCGTGTACGAGGGCCTCGCGCGCGAACGGCTCCGCTTTCTCGAGCGACGCTATCCCGATCTGCCCATCGAGGTGGTGCGCGCCGAGAGCGAGCGGCAGGCCTCGCTGGTGCTGGGCGTCGCGCTGCGCAATCGCGAGCTGCTCAAGGCGATCATCATCCGCGAGGGCATCGACTGCGACTTCTCGCCACGCGGCTGGCTGCACCTCGCGCATGGCGAGGCGGAGGAGCAGGGCATCTGCGAGGAGGTGACGCTGGCGGCGCAGCACGGCCAGCGCATCGAGATCTGGTCGCGCCGCAAGATCCGCGACGAGTTCGGCATCGAGAGCGAGTACCTCGGCCGCTTCGTGCCCGGCGACGGCACCTATCACCCGTTCAAGTACGCGTGCGCGCTGCTCGCGTGCGCGCTGCGCGACGGCGTGGAGCTGTATACGCGCACGCGGGTGACCGCCGTCGAGTCGTCAGGCGCGCGGCGCCACGTGATCACGACGGATCGCGGCGAGATCGTCACGCGCGACGTGATCGTCGCCACGAACGCGTTCACGCCGCGACTCTTTCCCGAGCTCGACGCGATCCGAACGCATCGCAGCCAGGTGATGGTGACGGAGGACGCGCCGGATCGCACGCGCGGTCGCGTCGTCACCTGCGAGGACGGTCCGACGTTCTTCAATCAGCCGCGCTCGGGACTGCGAAACGGTCGTGCGCCGCTCCTCATGGGCGGCGGCGCCGATACGCGGATCAACGATCCGTCGTCGCGTCGCCGATCCGCCGCCGTGCACAGGCTGCTCATCGCGCTGCGCGATCGCTTCTACCCGGAGCTTCGCGGCCGCGCGCCGTCCACCGAGTGGGTGGGCACGATGGGATTCACGCCCGACGAGCTGCCCGCGATCGGCTTCCTGCGGCCGGGCATCGCGATGGCCGTCGCCTTCAATGGCTACGGCGGCAGCTACACGACAGCCGCCGGTCTGGCGGTGGCCGAGATGGTGTTGCATGGGCGCGAGCCGGACTGGGTGCCGGCCGACGTGTTCTCGCCGCGCCGGCTGCTCACCGGCGAGCCGATCTTCATGGGCGAACGGGACTCGCTCTGGCGCATCGCCTCGTCGCTGTGCCGGCAGCTCAAGGCCGTCAACCGCGAGATCGCCGAAGCGCTGAGCCTC
>JADMIO011121701.1_pt1 | contig 25675 bp, 24 predicted proteins | sample 8958161 | NCBI WGS metagenome assembly JADMIO01 (sample SAMN16585339, study PRJNA669376) | soil metagenome | isolation source: Crop rotation soil | place: USA: Cullars Rotation, Alabama | collected 2011 | reverse complement strand
GGCGGGTCGCCCGCCGTGCTCCCCCGGATCGTCATCAGGGGAGGGGTCCAGCCGGGCGCGACCGGTGGGCGTGCTAGCGCGGCGTCCCGAACTCGTCCACCCACACCCGCGCGCCGGCGATGCCGGCGAGAGTGCCGGCCGCCAGCGCGATGCCCTGCTCGCGGTAGGCCGGGTTCAGGATGTTGGCCCGGTGGGCGGGGGAGGCGAGCCACTTCGCCATCACCGCGCGGGGGCTGGCGGCGCTGCCCACGCCGAAGGCGATGTTCTCGCCCGCCCGGCGGAACTCGTAGTCCTCGTCCTCCATGCGCCGCGTGAACGGCAGGCCGCACGCGCTGTGCGAGAACTCGCCGCAGGCGAACATGTCCCGCCCCTTGCGGGCGGCGGCGTCCATGAGATCCCCGTCGCGGCCGAGCATCCGCAGGCCGGACGCGTTGCGTGCGTAGGCGATCATGCAGCCCATGGCGCCTTGCTGGGCCTCGGCCGGGAGCGTCACGTCGGTCTGGTTGGGGCACACGGACGCGGGGGCGAGGAGGTCCGCGGCGGCCGGCGCCGCCGTGGCGGTGCTCGCGGCCGCGCCGACCAGCGCCGCCGCGCAGGTCAGGGAGGCGAGGACACGTCGGGGGTACATGCCCGAGTGGTCGGACGCGAGATTGCATCCTTGATTGCAAGCCTCGGGCGTGCGGCTCCCGCGCCGACGCGCGCGGCGCCGTAGCCTTGGTCGGGCCGATGCGCGCCCCCGCCGCCCTGCTGCTCGCCTGCGCCGCCTCCCTCACCGCCTGCGGCGGCGGCGACGCGCCGCGGCCCGAGCCGCGCGTGAGCGTCCGCGTCACCGCGCCCGCGGACCTCGTCGTGGTGCGCGGCGACACGGTCCGGATATCGGGACGCGTCGCGCCGGCCGGGTCGGCGGTGACGGTCGTCGGCCGCGCGGCGAGCGTGGACGGCGGCACGTTCACCGCGAGCGTCCCGCTCCGGCCCGGCCCGAACATCCTCGACGTCGCGGCCACCGCGCCGGGTCGCCGCGCCGCCTTCGCGGCCCTGCGGGTCGTGCGCGAGATCCGCGTGCGCCTGCCCGACCTCGCCGGGCGCGACGCCACGGCGGCCGAGGCGCAGCTCGCCGGGCTCGGGCTGCGCGTCGACGAGCAGCGTGGCGGAGGGCTCTTCGATCCGCTCCTCCCGGGCGATCCGAAGGTGTGCGAGAGCCGGCCGGAGCCCGGCGCCGAGCTGCTGCCCGGCACGACGGTTCAGCTCGTCGTCGCCCGCGGCTGCGGCTGACGCGCGCCCCCACGCGGCTTGTTCGGCCAACTACACTCGGCCGACATGGCGTCACCCAGCACGGACGATGTGGCGTTCGTCCTCGAGCGGTTCGGGTGGGCGTCGCCCGATCGCCTCGAGGTCGTCGGCCGGTGGAGCGGCGTGGAGGATCACCGGCTGGGGTCGCTGATCCTCGTCGTCCGCGCGAGCGGCCGCACGCACCGGCTGTCGGGCGTGGCGGAGCCGCCGTCCGGCCGCGAGGGAAGCTGGCGGGCGAGCTTCGGCTGGGAGGGCCGGCCGCTCACGGTGGAGGCCGCGGAGCTCGAGGTCGGTCGCGATCTCGTCGTGCCGCTTCCCGCGCCGCGCCGGCAACGCACGCGCTTCGCCCGCACCGAGGACCCCGACGCCGATCCCGCACCCAGCACGCACGCAGACCAGGAGGAGCCTTCAGTGGCCGAGGGCAGGGACCAGCCCACCGAATCCAGCATGTCCGCCGCCGCGGTGGACCCGAACGACCCCCTCGCGCTGCAGGAGGCGCTGATCGACGCGCGAGAGGAGGCGGAGCTCGCCAAGGAGGCGCTCGAGGAAGCCCGTGAGGCGCTGCAGCGCGCCGAGCACGAGGCCGAGCGCGCCCGCGAGCGCCGCCAGGCGGAGGGCGATCGCCTCCGCCGCCAGCTGCACGAGGTTCGCACTGCGGCGGAGGCCGCGGTGGCCCGCGAGCGCGGCGCCGCGCAGGCGCTCGAGGCGCGCGCGGGCGAGGCGGAGGCCGCGGTGGCCGAGGCGGAGGCGGCGCGGGATCACGTGCTCGCCGAGAGGGCGGAGCTGGAGAGCGCGCTCGCCGAGCAGCGCGCGGCGGGCGAGCGCGCCGTCGCCGAGGAGCGCCGCCAGCTCGAGTCGCTCCGGGCGGAGTTCACCAGCGCGGCCGAGGCGGCGGAGGCGCAGCGCGAGGAGCTGGACGGGCGGATCGTCGAGCTGCGCGACGAGAGCGCGCGGGCGATCGCCGCCGAGCGCGAGCGCGCGCAGGGCCTCGAGCAGCGGATCGACGCGCTCCGGCGCGAGCGCGAGGAGGCGGAGGCCGAGCTGCTGCGCGAGCGCGAGGAGGCCGAGGCGGAGCTGCGGCGTGCCCGCGAGGACTCGGAGGCCGAGCTGCGCACGGAGGCGGACGCGCTGGCCGCGCAGCTCGCCGCCGCCAACCGCGAGCGCGAGCAGGCCATCGCCGAGCAGACGGCCGAGTCCGAGCGGGCGGCGGAGGCGCTCGCGGCGGCGCACCGGGAGCGTGAGGAGGCGCTCGCGACGCGCGACGCCGAGATCGGGCGGCTGCACCAGGAGCTCTCCCAGGTCGACGAGTCCGCCGCGCGGCTCGAGGCGCAGCTGCGCGACGCGCAGGCGACGGCGGCCCAGGTGGAGACGCTGCGCCACGAGCTCGCGGACGCAGAGCAGGTGCGGCAGGAGGCCGAGCGCCTCCAGGCGGAGCTGGCCCACGCCCGCGCCCAGGAGCAGGAGACCGCCGAGGAGGCGCGCCGCCTCCGGGCGACGCTGCGGGCCGTGCGGCGGGCGCTCGAGCAGACCGTCGATGCGGACGGCGAGCCGCCGCCGCGCGACGACCGGACGGGCGACGACGACCCGGGGCACGGCTCCCACGGTCCGCACGGCAAGCGCGGACCGCTGCGCTGGATGACGCGCTGAGACGTGCGGCCCGCCGGCCGGGCCGCACGCACGACCGACGACGGACGTGCGGCCCCGCGGAGCGGGGCCGCGCGGACGACCGACAGCGGATGCGCGATCCGCCGGAGCGGGGCCGCGCGGACGCGGTCAGGTCAGCTTGTCCTTCACCTTGCCGACGATGCCGGAGGGGTGGTTGGCGACCACGCCGGTCGGCTCCTTCGGCAGGCCGGCGGCCTGGCGGAGCCGGTCGGCGATCTCCACGATCTCCTCCGGCGCCGCACTCGGCGCGAACACGGCCGGCTGGGGCGGCAGGTCGAACGGCGGCGCGCCCTCGGGCGCGTTGTCGACCACCTCGAGCTCCTCGCCGGTCTCCGGGTGCGGGCCGTTGAAGACCGCGATGATCTCGCGGTAGTCGTTGGGGGAGAAGCGGTAGAGCTTGCGATGCTCGCCGGTCTTGATGAACGGCTGGCACTCCGGGATCTTGTCCGTCGGGATCCGCGGCGACGGGAACAGCTTCATCATGTTCACGCCGGTGAGGTTCTCCAGCGCGCGCGCATACGCGACCTGGTGCACGCCGCCGCGCACCAGCAGGTAGCCGGTGAGGGCGCGGGCGGCCGGGTGGTCCACCATCTCGTAGACCTTCAGCTTGTTGTTGCGCGCGCCGGTCTCGAGGAAGAAGTTGTGCGTCAGGTCCTCGATCAGGTCACCCGAGGCGAAGACGTAGTCGCCCGTCCACGGCATGCCGCGGGAGTCCTGCGGAAGCGCGCCCTGACCGCCGGCGATGAAATGCGCCGGGTTGATCACCTGATCCTTGACGTCCGTCAGGCCGGCGCTCGGCGCGGCGCCGTCGGAGTCGGGTGAGGCGCCGGTGAGCATCGTGTTGATCGCCGTCGCGACGAGCTCGATGTGGCCGTACTCCTCGGCGGCGATGTTGGCGATGAGGTCGTAGAAGGGCCGGGCGCCCTGCCGGTGGCGGAAGTTGAACGACTGGAACGTGTAGTTCATCAGCGTCGACAGCTCGCCGAACCGGCCGCCCATCAGCTCCTGGACGCGTGCCGCGCCGGCGGGATCCGGGTCCGACGGCGGAGGCATCTCGGTTTGGATGCGGTCGATGCGCAGGATCACGGGGGGAGCTCCTCTCCTGGACGGAAACGGTCCGACCGGCGTTCCCCGCCCGCGGGGGCGTCAGCGGGCCCGCGTCAAAGACCCGACACCGGCAGTGGCCGCGCGCCCGGCCGCGGCGCGCGAATGGGCGCTGTGGCGCCGCTCCCCGTAGCCGGCGGCCGTCCCGCGCGGTGCGCAGCGGTTCCCGCAGACCGCGGCCCGCCCGCCCGCTCAGCGGTCGGGCGTCGCCGCCACCAGCGCGATCCGCGGGGTGCCGCGCTCGCGGCGCACGCCGAAGACGATCGTCCCCGTCACGTCGCGGCCGTCGCGGTAGCGGGCTCGGTAACGGGCGGTCGCCCGGCCGGTCCCGCCGCCCTCCGCGTGGAGGTCCTCGAGTGTGAAGCCGCGCGTGTCGTTGCCGTCGAACTGGGCGCGGTAGGCGGCCAGCACGGCCGCGCGGCCGTGCTGGCGGGAGGCGGGCAGCACGCGCTCGGCGTCCCGGGAGAGGATGCGCTGGAGCGCCGTCGTGTTCTCCGCCGCGTAGGCCGCGGCGAACGCGCGCGCGAGGACGGCCACCTCGCCGCGGGCCACCGGTGCGCCGGGGCGCGAGGCGGCGTCGAGGCGATCGCCCGTGCCGATCATGATCGCCGCGGCGGCTGCCGCGGCGGCCAGTGCGACGGCGCCCGCCACGGCCCGGCGCCACCGGCGCCGGCGCGGGCGCTCGCCCAGCGGCAGCGTGGCGCCGGGCACGCGCTCCGTGCGCGGTGCCGCGCCGAGCACCGCGGTCGGCGCATCCTCGACGGCGTGCGCGTGGCCGTTGGAGTGGCCGTGCCCATTGCGGTGCCCGTGGCCGTCGGCGCCCGGGGCGTCGTCGGCCGGCGCCGCGGCGCCGCGGGCGACCATCCGCTCCGACTCCGTGACGGGCCGGCCCTCCGCCGCCGCACGCGCCGCCCGGGCCAGGTCGCCCGCGGACAGGTAACGGTCGGCCGGCCGCTTGGCCAGCGCGCGCGCGATCACGCGATCGAAGCCGTCCGGCACGCCCGGGGTCGCGGACGGCCGCGGCGGCGGGTCGCTGAAGTGCGCCAGCATCGTGGCGGGCACGGTGCCGCGCGGGAACGGCGTCTCGCCGGTGAGCGCCGTGTGGAGCACGCACCCGAGCGCGTAGACGTCGGCGCGCGCGTCGACCGTCTCGCCCTCGAACTGCTCGGGCGCCATGTAGTCCACCGTGCCGAGCCAGTGCCCGGTCGTCGTCATGCGCTCGTCGGACATGGCCACGCGGGTGAGTCCGAAGTCGGCGAGGTAGGCGTGCTCGCCGCCGAGCAGGACGTTGGCGGGCTTGACGTCGCGGTGCACGAGCCCGGCGGCGTGGGCGGCGTCGAGCGCGGCCGCCACCTGGCCGATGATCGCCGCGGCCCGCTCGGGAGCGAGCCGGCGGTCGCGCGCCAGCAGCGCCTGGAGGTCGGTGCCGGCGACATAGCGCATGACGAGGTAGAGGTGGCCCGCCTCCTCGCCGGCGCCGTAGACCGGGATGACGTTCGGGTGATCGATGGCCGCGGCGAGGCGCGACTCGCGCTCGAAGCGCTCGCGGAACCCCGCGTCGCTCGCCCGCTCCGGGGCGATCAGCTTGAGCGCCACCGGCCGGCCCAGCGAGAGCTGCGTGGCGCGGTAGACGATGCCCATGCCGCCGCGCCCGGCGATCGCCTCGATGCGGCAGCCGGCGATCTCGGCGCCTGGGAGGAGGTCGGCGGGCACGGGACTGATTCTGACTCACCGGCGAGCGTGCGCCGCGACGGCGTCAATCCAGCGCGGTGAGCAGGCGCTCGAGATCGCTCGCGTCGTTCCACGCGCCGACGGACGCGCGGACCAGATCGCGGCCGGGAAGGTTGCGGACGACTACCCCGTCCGCGGCGAGCCGGTCGCGCGTCGCCTCCGCCGCGGGATCGGACCACGACACGAGCGTCGTCGGCCCGCGCGGCGCCACCGCGTGCCCGCGCTCGGCCAGCGTGGCGGCGAGCTCGGCGGCCTGCGCCGCCGCGCGCGCGTGGATCGCCTCCCAGCCGGCCGCCTCCAGCACCTCGAGCGCGGCGAGGGAGAGGGCCACGCCCTCGCGCGACAGCGACGGCGTGTCGTACCGCGCGGCCTCCGCCTTGAGCGGCGAGTCGAGCCCGCGGGCGGGGTCCGCGAAGGCCACGTAGGCGGGGGAGACGGGCTGCACGCGCTCCGCGAACTCCGGGTCGATCCACAGGAAGCCCGTGCCGTCCGCGCCGCACAGCCACTTCTGCCCGGCCGCGGCGTACGCCGCGCAGCCGAGCGCCCGCGGGTCGAGCGGCACGGCGCCGGCGCCCTGGGCGCCGTCCAGCACCACCGGCACGCCGGTCTCGGCCAGCGCGGCGGCCGGCGCGACGTCGCCGCCCACCCAGCTCACGTGCGAGACGGCGACCAGCACGGTGCGCGGCCCGACGGCGTCGGCCACGTCGGGGAACGCCACGACCCGGACGGTGGCGCCGCGAGCGCGCGCGTGGAGCAGGGCGCCGATCAGCCCCGGGTGCTCCTGATCGGAGGTGATGACCTCGTCGCCGGGCCCGAGCGCGAATCCGGCAAGCACACGGCCGAGCCCGTCCGAGGCCGACGTGGTGAGCGCGATCTCCTCGGCGGGCGCGCCGACGAGGCGCGCGTAGCCCTCGCGGAGCTGCGACTGGAGAGCCATGCGCGTCTGGAAGTGCTCCGCGAAGCGGCCGCCCCCGAGCTCGGCCTCCAGCGCCGCCTGCGCCGCTCGCACCGCGCTCGCCGCCAGCGGCCCGTCCGTGCCCGTGTTGAGATAGGCCAAGCGCTCGAGCACGGGGAACTCCCCCCGCAGGGCTGCGGCGTCCATGGCGGGCAAGGCTAGAAGGCGGCTTCGAACCCGCGGCCCGCCCGGCGCCGGGCCGGTCCGGGCTTCCGCGGCTAGCATCCCGCCGGCATGCACGTCCAGCTGCCCGACGGCTCGCGCCGCGATCTCGACGAAGGCGCCAGCGGCGCCGACCTGGCGGCCGCCATCGGCCCCGGGCTGGCCCGCGCGGCGCTGGCCGTCAAGGTCGACGGGCAGCTGCGCGACCTCGCCGCCCCGCTGCCCGACGGCGCCGAGGTCGAGATCGTCACGGAGCGCTCGCCCGACTCGCTCGAGCTCATCCGCCACGACACCGCGCACGTGCTCGCCGCCGCGGTGCTCGACCTCTATCCCGGCACGCGCATCTCGATCGGCCCGCCGATCGAGGACGGCTTCTACTACGACTTCGAGTTCCCCGCCGGCGTGACCGTCTCGGAGCACGACCTGCCGGCCATCGAGGACCGCATGCGCGTCCACGTGAAGGCCGACGAGCCGTTCGTGCGCGAGGACGTCGGGGTCGAGGCGGCGCTCGAGCGCTTCCGCGCGGAGGACCAGCCGTACAAGGTGGAGCTGATCGAGGACCTGGTGGCCGATCAGGGCGTCGAGACCGTCTCCCTCTACACGAACGGGCCCTTCACCGACCTCTGCCGCGGGCCGCACGCGCCCTCCACCGGCCGGATCAAGGCGTTCAAGCTGCTCTCGCTCGCGGGCGCCTACTGGCGCGGCGACGCGAGCCGCCAGATGCTCACGCGCGTCTACGGGACGGCGTTCCATTCGGCGAAGGACCTCGCCGAGCATCTCGAGCGGCTCGAGCAGGCGCGCGCCCGCGACCACCGCAAGCTCGGGCGGGAGCTGAACCTCTTCCTGTTCAGCGAGCTCTCGCCGGGCTCCCCCTTCTGGCAGCCCAACGGGATGGTGCTCTGGAACGAGCTCACCGCGCTCTGGCGGCGGGAGAACCGCGACCGCGGCTACCTCGAGGTCAAGACGCCGATCATCTTCGACGCCGACCTCTTCAAGGCCTCCGGGCACTGGGACGTGTACCGGGAGAACATGTACTTCACGGAGGTCGAGGGCCGGGTCATGGGGCTGAAGCCCATGAACTGCCCCGCGCACATCCAGCTCTACAAGAGCGAGCGCCGGTCCTACCGCGATCTCCCCGTGCGCTACTCCGAGGCCGGACTCGTCCACCGCCATGAACCGAGCGGCACGCTGCACGGCCTCCTGCGCGTCCGTCACATCACGCAGGACGACGCCCACATCTTCTGCACGGAGGACCAGATCCCGGACGAGGTCAACCGCTGCCTCGACTTCGGTTACGCCATCTACGACGCCTTCGGCTTCGAGCCCCGGCTCGAGCTCTCCACGCGGCCGGAGAAGCGGATCGGCGCCGAGGAGATGTGGGACCGGGCGGAGGCGGCGCTCGAGGGCGCGCTGAAGCGGCGCGGGGTGGCGTTCGAGCTCAACGCGGGCGACGGCGCGTTCTACGGGCCGAAGATCGACCTCCACATGACCGACACGATCGGCCGCTCGTGGCAGCTCGGCACGGTCCAGCTCGACTACGTGATGCCCGAGCGATTCGACCTGACCTACACGGGCGCGGACAACGCCGAGCACAGGCCGGTGATGATCCACCGCGCGCTGCTGGGCTCCTTCGAGCGCTTCATCGGCATCCTCATCGAGCACTACGCGGGCGAGTTCCCGCTCTGGCTCGCGCCGCTGCAGGCTCTCGTGCTGCCCGTCGCCGACCGCCACAACGCCTACGCCGAGGAGGTGGCGGCGAGGCTGACCGCCGCGGGGCTCCGGGCGGAGGTCGACGATCGCACGGAGTCGGTCGGGCGAAAGATCCGCGAGGCGGAGCTGCGCAAGGTGCCCTACATGCTCGTGGTGGGCGACCGGGAGGCGGAGGCGGACGCGGCCGCGCTGCGCCGGCACAAGGAGGGCGACCTGGGCACGCTCGGCGTGGCGGAGATCCTCGCGCGGCTCGAGGCGGAGGTCGCCGCGCGCGGAGCCGCCGTCTGACCCGACGCGCCTCCCGCCTGCTCGCCCGCGCCGCGCCGCGCGGCTATACTCGATGGCGTTGATCACACGTTCAAACCCCGTGCGGCGCCCCGTTTGAAGGCTCGCCGCACCACCAACAGCTAGTGCCGGTCCCGCGTAGGTTCGACCGGCAACCGCCGGAGCGAGACACCACCCGGATCAACGAGCGCATTCGGGTTCCCGAGGTCCGGCTCATCGACGACACCGGCCAGCAGGTCGGGATCATGCGCACGACCGAGGCGCTCCGCTACGCGCAGGAGCGCGACCTCGACCTCGTCGAGGTGGCGCCCGACGCCAAGCCTCCCGTCTGCCGCGTGCTGGACTACTCCAAGTACAAGTACGAGCAGGCGCAGAAGCAGAAGGCCGCGCGCAAGCACCAGCAGCAGATCACGATCCGGGAGATCAAGTTCCGGCCGAAGATCGCCCAGCACGACTACGACACCAAGAAGGGCCACGTCGAGCGCTTCCTCAAGGCGCGCGACAAGGTCAAGGTGACGATCATGTTCCGCGGGCGCGAGATGGCCCATCCGGAGCGTGGGGAGATGATCCTCAACCGGCTCGCGGAGGAGCTTCAGGACCTCGCCGTCGTCGAGCAGCGACCCCAGCAGGACGGCCGCAACATGACGATGATGCTGGCTCCCACCCGGCAGCAGCCGGCCGCGTCCTGACGCCGCCGGCGCCCGGCTTCCGGCGGGCGAAGGTCCCGCCGGAGGCGGGTATGCCTCCTCCGGCATGAGTGGCACGGTTCAGCGGTCGCCCGTGGCCGGCCGGCCTCCGTCGGGCCGGAGCAGCACGGCGAAGCGCGCCGCGCTGTACGCCGGCGGGTTCCTCGGGCCGTTCGGCGGCGGCATGGTCACCGTGCTGATCCCGGAGCTCCGCGACGCGTTCGGCGTCTCGAGCGCCGGCGCGAGCCTCGCGCTGACCGCCTACCTCGTGCCCTTCGCCGCGGTGCAGCTCGTGAGCGGGACGCTCGGCGAGCGCCTGGGGCGGGCCCGGGCCACCCGCGCGGCGTTCGGCATCTACGCGCTCGCCTCCCTGGCCGCCGCGGCGACGGGAGCCTTCGCCGTGTTCCTCGCCGCCCGCGCCGTGCAGGGCGCCGCCAACGCGTTCACGACGCCGTTGGTCCTCGCCGCGCTGGCCGACGACACGCCGGAGGCCGAGCTCGGGCGGGCGATGGGCACGTTCGCCGCCGTGCAGACGGCGGGCGTCGTCGGCGCGCCGCTCGTCGGCGGCCTGGCCGGCGCGGTCGACTACCGGCTGGCCTTCGTGGCCGCCGCGGCCGCGGCCCTGGTGCTCGTGCTCGCGACCGTTCCGGAGCGGCGCGGGACGGCCGGCGCCCGCGCGGGAGGCACCGCCCGGCTGCGCGACGCGCTGACGCCGCGCACGCGGTGGACGGCGGGCGCCGCGTTTCTCGCCTACTTCGCCATCACGGGCGTGGGGATCGTCGTGGCCCTCCGGGCCGGTGACGCCTTCGGCCTCGGGCCCACGGAGCGCGGGCTCCTGCTCGCCGGCTTCGGCGTGGCCGGCGTGGTGGCGGGCCGCCCGGCGGGCGGCCTGGCCGACCGCGCCGGCGCCGTGCGGGTCGCCGTGACCGGCGTCCTGCCGTGCTGCGTGCTGGTACCCCTGCTGGGCGTGGCGCCGGACGCGCCGGCGCTCGCCGCGGTATGGCTGGCGGCCGGCGTGTGCTCCGCGCTGGTGTGGGCGGGCATGAACGTGCTGACGGTGGGCGCGGCGCCCGCGAACCGGGGCGGCGCCGTGTCGATCATCGGCGCGTTCAAGTTCGCCGGCAACGCGCTGGCGCCCGTCGTGTGGGTCGCGCTGTACGCCGTCGACGTGCGGCTCGCGTTCACGTGCGCGGGCGTCGCCTCGCTCGGCGTCGCAGCGGCCGTCGTGCGCGCCGGCGCGGCACGGCCGGCGCGCGAGGAGGCGGACGCCCTCTAGTCGGTCTCGGTCACGAGCACGGTCACGCCGCCCGTGGCGAAGTGCTTCCAGTCCGCCATCCACGCCTGCCCTTCGGTGGAGCGGACGCACGCGTCGGCGTCCTCGACCGAGTCGAACCACAGCTCGGCGGTGCGGTAGTACGGCGGCTGACCGCCGTCGGCGGTCTTCAGCACCTTGGACAGCTCGAAGAGCCGGACGTTCGGGCCCTTGCGGGCGATCGGGAGGTGCCTGTGGTGGTAGTAGTCCTCGAACGCCGCGGGATCGTCCGGATGCCCGTAGAGAAGGATCATCTTGACCATTGGGCTCGCCTTTCGTGGTCGGATGCCGGCACGACCGATGGTAAGACGCCCGCGCGGAGGTCCCGGCGCGGCGTGCCGCCTGGCGCGGCGCGCCCGCCCCTCGCTATCCTGTCGCACCGCTCATGCCCAAGATGAAGACGCACTCGGGCGCGAAGAAGCGCTTCAAGCTCACCGGCACCGGCAAGGTGCAGGGCCGCCACGCCTACTCGAGCCACATCCTCGAGAAGAAGTCGCCGAAGCGGAAGCGCTCGTTCTCGCAGGACCGGAACCTCTCCGCCCCGGACGCGAAGCGCGCGACCAAGCTGCTCGGGGGGTACGGCAAGTGACGCGCGTCAAGCGGTCCGTCCACGCGCGCAAGAAGCGCCGCGAGACGCTCGAGCGGGCCAAGGGCTTCCGCGGCGAGGCGCACAGCTCGTACCGCCGCGCGAAGGAAGCGGTGATGAAGGCGGACGCCTACGCGTACCGCGACCGCCGCAACCGCAAGCGCGACTTCCGCCGGCTCTGGATCACCCGCATCAATGCCGCCGCCCGCCAGAACGGGATGAGCTACGGCACCTTCATGCACGGCCTCAAGCTGGCCGGCATCGAGATCGACCGCAAGGTCCTGGCCGACATCGCCGTGCGCGATGCCGACACGTTCCGCCGATTCGCCGAGGCCGCCCGCGAGGCGTCGGGGAAGGCCTGACGGCGTTCTGACGACATCGGACTCCCGGGCGCCCCTCCCACAGGACGGGCGCCCTTTTTTTTCCCGCCACACCGACACCGCACCGCAGCACCGCCCACCGTGATCACTAGCCCCGACAACGACGCCCTCCGCCGGGTCCGCAAGCTCGCCGGCCGCCGCTGGCGCGACAAGACGCGCGAGTTCGTGGCCGAGGGCGAGGACCTGATCGCCGCGGCCGAGGCGGCGGGCTGGCCTCCCGCGCTGCTCCTGCGCGAGGGGGTGGAGGTCGCGCCGCACCTGCTCAAGCAGGTCTCCCAGCTCGGCTCCGGAACGCGCGCGCTCGCCGTCTACGGCCAGCGCTGGGCGCCGGCGCCGGCCGGTCCGCTGTGCGTCGCCCTGTGGGGCGTGAGCGATCCCGGCAACGTCGGCACCGTGCTGCGCGCGGCGCTCGCCTTCGGCGCGGCGAGCGTGGTGCTCGGGCCGGGTACCGCGGACCCCTACGGGCCCAAGGCGGTGCGGGCGTCGATGGGCGCGGTGTTCGCGGTGCCGGTGGCACGGGCCGCCGCGGTCGAGGACCTGCCCGGCCGGAAGGTCGCGCTCGTGGCGCGGGCCGGCCGGCCCCTGTGGGACGTGCACGAGGAGGAGGTGACGCTGGTGGTCGGGGCCGAGCGCGAAGGCCTGCCCGCCGAGGTGGTGGCCGGCTGCGACGAGGTCGCGCACATTCCCATCCGCTCCGAGTCGCTCAACGCGGCGATGGCCGCGACGCTCGGGCTCTACGAGGCGACGCGGGGCGCCGCGCGGGGCGAGGAGTCCGCCGCCGGGCGCGGGCGCGCAGGCGGAGCGACTAGGGTGGCGCGGCCATGATCGAGCGGATCGACGAGCTGCGCGCGGAGGGCGAGGCCGCGATCGCCGCGGCGGCCGGGACGGCCGCGCTCGAGGAGGCGCGCATCGCCCATCTCGGCCGCAAGGCCGAGCTGCCGAACCTCCTGCGCGGCGTCGCGCAGCTGCCGCCCGAGGAGCGCGGCGCGGTCGGCCGTGCGGCCAACGAGGCGCGCCGGGCGCTGGAGGCGGCGGTCGAGGCGCGGCGGGCCGAGCTGGAGCGCGGGGAGCTGGACGCTCGCCTCGCGCGCGACGTGGTCGACGTGACGCTGCCGGGCGCGCCGGCCGTGCCCGTCGGGCGCCTCCACCTCATCACCGCCATGCGGCGCGAGATTGAGGACGTCTTCCTCGGGCTCGGCTTCCGCGTCGCCGAGGGCCCGGAGATCGACACCGTCTACTACAACTTCGACGCGCTCAATCACGACGCGATGCATCCCGCGCGTCTGCGCAGCGACACCTTCTACACGGCCGAGGACGTCGTACTGCGCACGCACACCTCGCCGATGCAGATACGGGCGATGGAGCTGCAGCCCCCGCCGCTCTACATCGTCATCCCCGGGCGCACCTACCGCCGCGACTCCGACGCGACGCACACGCCGCAGTTTCATCAGGTCGAGGGGCTCGCGGTGGACGAGGACATCACCCTCGCGGACCTGCGGGGGACGCTGCTCGCCTTCGCCCGCGCGGTGTTCGGCGACGACCGCGAGGTCCGCCTGCGGCCGCACTTCTTCCCCTTCACCGAGCCGAGTGTGGAGTGCGACGTCTCCTGCTTCAACTGCCGCGGCGGCCTCCTCCGCGACGGCTCGCGCTGCCATCTGTGCAAGGGCACGGGCTGGATCGAGATCCTCGGCTCGGGCATGGTCGACCCGAACGTGTTCGGCTACATCCGCGAGTACGGCTACGACCCCGAGCGCGTGCAGGGCTTCGCCTTCGGCATGGGCATCGAGCGGATCGCCTTCCTCAAGCACGGCGTCAGCGACCTGCGGCTGTTCTTCGACAACGACGTGCGGTTCCTGGAGCAATTCGGGTGATGACCGGCCTCGGTTCGACACGACGAGTGACAACGCAGCGCGCATGCGGAGCGGACGGATGAGCGGCGCCGTGTGGGGAGCCCGCGCATGAAGCTGCCGCTGCTCTGGCTCCACGACTACTGCGATCCAGGCCTTCCCGCGCAGGAGCTGGCCACCGCGCTCGCCATGAGCGGCACGGAGGTCGACCGCGTGCACGCGCACGGCGTGACCGCGCTCGAGCACTTCCGCGTCGGCCGCGTGCTGTCGGCCGACCGCCATCCGGACGCGGATCGCCTCACCGTCTGCACGGTGGACATCGGCACGGGAGCGCCCGCCACCATCGTCTGCGGGGCGCCGAACGTGGCCGCCGGGCAGGCTGTCGCGGTCGCCTCGCCCGGCGCCGTCATGCCGGACGGGACGCGGCTCAAGCGCGCGAAGCTCCGCGGCGTCGAGTCCAACGGCATGATCCTCGCCGAGGACGAGGTCGCCATCGGGGTCGAGCACGCCGGGATCATGGTCCTCGACGACGACCTGCGACCGGGCACGCCGCTCGCCGACGTGCTGCCGATCGCGACGGACGTGCTCGAGCTCGAGATCACGCCGAACCGGCCGGACTGCCTCGGGGTCTACGGCGTCGCGCGCGAGGTCCACGCGGTGACCGAGGCGCCGCTCGCCGCGCCGCCGTGGGCGCACGACCCGCACCCCGCGGGCGACACGATCCCCGGGTTCGCCATCGCCGTGCAGGACCCGGACCTGTGCCCGCGGTTCACCGCGCGCCTGTTCGACGACGTCACCATCGCGCCGTCGCCACCGTGGCTCAAGGCGCGGCTGATGGCCGCCGGTCAGCGCCCGATCAACAACGTGGTCGACATCACGAACTTCGTGATGCTCCTCACCGGCCAGCCGATGCACGCCTTCGACGCCGACCTCGTGGCGGGCGGTCGGCTCGTCGTGCGCCGCGCGCGCGACGGCGAGCGCATCTCCACGCTCGACGACGTGCAGCGCACGCTCGACCAAGACGTCTGCGTGATCGAGGACGACGAGGGCCCGACCTCGATCGCCGGCGTGATGGGCGGCGCGCGCTCCGAGGTCCGCGACACGACGTCGCGCGTCCTCATGGAGGCCGCGACGTGGAACGGCCCGAACATCCAGCGCACCTCCACGCGTCTCGGCCTGCGCACGGAGGCGTCCGGGCGCTTCGAGAAGCAGTTGCAGCCCGAGCAGGCGCTCGACGGCCAGGCGGTCGCGAGCGCGCTGATGGTCGAGCTGTGCGGTGCGCGGCCCGTCGGCGGCACCATCGACGTCGGCGGCCCGGGACCCGACGCCGCCGTCGTGGCGCTCCGCGCCACCCGCCTCGCCGGCCTGCTCGGCGCCCCCGTGCCGCTGGAGGACGCCGAGGCGATTCTCACCCGGCTCGGCTTCGGGGTCGAGCGCACCGGCGAGGCGCTGGCCGTCCGCGTGCCGTACTGGCGGCGCGCGGACGTGACGCGCGAGGCCGACCTGATCGAGGAGGTCGCCCGCCTGTGGGGCCTCGACCGGCTGCCCGCCACGCTGCCCTCCCGCCGCGGCGCGACCGGGCGCCTCGCGCCCCCGCAGCGGCTGCGCCGGCGGGCCGAGGAGGCGCTCGTGGGCGCCGGCCTGTACGAGGCGATCGGCTGGAGCTTCACCGCGCCCGACGTGCCCGACCGGCTCGCGCTCCCCGCCGACGACCCGCGCCGCGCCGGCGTCGTGCTCGAGAACCCCATGTCCGAGGAGCACTCCGTGATGCGCACGACGCTGCTCGGCTCGCTGCTCGAGGCGGTGCGGCACAACCGGTCGCGTGGCATCGAGGACGTGCGGCTGTTCGAGTACGGCGCGGTGTTCCTCGACCGGCGCGTCGCGAGCACGAACGGCGCCGCCGCCGAGCCGACCGGCAACCCGTGGTACCCGCGGCTCGACGCGGCGCTGCCGATCGAGCGCACGCACCTCGCCGCGCTGCTCGGCGGCCGCCTGCGGCCCGCCACGTGGCGCGAGCCGGACCCGCCGCGCGCGGACTTCTTCGCCGCCAAGGCGGTGCTGGCGGCGCTCGCGACGGCGCTGCGGGTCGACTGGTCGGTCGAGGCGGCGCGTGAGCCGTTCCTCCATCCCGGCCGCGCGGCGCGTGTGCTGGTCGGCGGCCGCCCGGCGGGCTGGCTCGGCGAGCTGCATCCGCGGGTCGCCGCCGGCTGGGACGTCGAGACGGCGGCGGGCTTCGAGCTCGACTGGGGCCTGCTCGCCGCCGCCGCGCCCGAGGTGCAGCGCTACGAGGACCTCACCTCGTTCCCCGCGGTGCGCCAGGACATCGCGGTGAGCGTCCCGGACGACGTGCCGGCCGCCCGCGTCGTCGCGGTGGTCCGCGACGCGGGCGGTCCGCTGCTGCGCGCCGTCGAGGTGTTCGACGTCTACCGCGGCGCGCAGGTGGGGGAGGGCCGCGCGTCGCTCGCCCTGCGGCTCGAGTTCCGCGCACCCGACCGCACGCTGACCGACGAGGACGTCGCACAGCGGCGCGAGAAGATCGTCGCGGCACTCGGCGAGCGGGTGGGAGGCGAGCTCCGTGCCTAGCGTCGCCGTGCTCGGCGCGAGCGGCTACGCGGGAGCCATCGCCGCCATGCTCGTGCACCGCCACCCGCATTTCGAGCTCGCCCACGCGACCGCGCGGTCCGAGGCCGGGCAGCGCCTGGACGACCTCCATCCGCGCACGCGCGTGCCGCTCGAGCTCGAGCCGTGGGATCCCGACGTACAGGGCGACGTGGACGCCGCCCTGGTGTGCTGGCCGCATCGGGTCGCCGCGCCGGCCGTCGCCGCCCTGCGCGCGCGCGGCGTCCGCGTCGTCGACCTTTCGGCCGACTTCCGTCTGCGCGACCGCGGCATCTACGAGGACTGGTACGGCCCGCACGGCGCCCCGGAGCTGTTCGGCCAGGCGGTCTACGGGCTGCCGGAGCTGCACCGCGAGGACATCCGCGGCGCCGACCTCGTCGCCAATCCCGGCTGCTATCCGACCGCCGCACTGCTCGCCCTCGCGCCGCTCGCCCGCGCCGGGCTGATCGGCGACGCGATCATCGACGCGAAGTCGGGCGTGTCGGGCGCGGGTCGCGAGCCGACCGCCACCACCCACTACATCAGCGCGGACGAGAACGTCGTGCCCTACAAGGTGGACCGCCATCGCCACACGCCGGAGATCGAGCAGGAGCTGGCCGGCCAGGGCGCGCCCGTGACGATCACCTTCACGCCGCACCTGCTGCCGCTCGCCCAGGGAGAGCTCGTCTCGTGCTACGTCACGCCGTCGCGCGAGACGGAGGAGGGCGAGGTGCTCGCGCTGTTCGACGACGCCTACGCCACCGAGTACTGGGTCGAGCTGCGGCTCGGGCCGCCCGGCGTGCTTGACGTGCGCGACACGAACTACTGCCGCCTCTCCGTGCACGAGGATCCGCGCACGGGCCGCGTGCTGGTCTTCGCCGCCATCGACAACCTCTGGAAGGGCGCCGCCTCGCAGGCGGTCCAGAACCTCAACCTGATGTTCGGGCTCGACGAGCGGGAGGGACTACGATGAGCTTCGCGTCGCGCTGGGCGGAACCGCCGCCGCACGTGACCGAGCAACCCGGCGGGCTCGCGCGCGGGTTCCGGGCGGGCGGCGCGGCCGCCGGCATCAAGCCGTCCGGCGGCCCCGACCTCGGGCTGCTCGTCTCCGACGAGCCGGACACGGTGAGCGCGGCGCGCTTCACCCGTTCCTCCACCCCCGCGCCGCCCGTCCAGCTCTGCCGCGAGCGCTGCCGGCTCGACGCGCTGCGCGCGGTGGTCGTGAACGCGGGCAACGCCAACGCGGCGACGGGCCGCCGCGGCTACGAGGACGCCGCGCGCATGCAGGGCGGCGGCGCGATGGCGGCCGGCGTGCGGGAAGACCGCGTGGCGGTCTGCTCCACCGGGGTGATCGGCGTCCCGCTGCCCATGCCGGAGGTCATCCGCGGGATCGTCCTCGCCCGCGACGAGCTGTCCCCGGACGGCGACGCCGGCTTCTGGGCCGCCATCGCGACGACCGACGCGTTCGAGAAGCGGGTCACCCTCGACGTCGCGCTGCCCTCGGGCGGCGTGCGCGTGTCCGCGCAGGCCAAGGGCGCGGGCATGCTGCAGCCCAACTTCGCCACCATGCTGTGCTTCGTGCAGACGGACGCCGTCCTGCAGGCGGAGACGGCCGACCTCCTGCTCGGCGTGTGCGTGAAGCGCTCGTTCGACCGGATCACCGTGGACGGCCAGCTCTCCACGAACGACACCGTGCTGCTGATGGCCTCCGGCGCCGGCGGCGTGATCGTGGAGCCGGAGAGCGAGGACGAGCTGCGGCTCGGCGAGGCGCTCGACTACGTGCTCCGCCGGCTCGCGCTGCAGATGGTCCGCGACGGAGAGGGGGCGGAGCGCACCGGCCGCGTCCACGTGCACGGCGGCGACCTCGTGGCGGTCGAGCGCGCCGCGCGCGCCGTGGCGAACTCGCCGCTCGTCAAGGCCGCGCTGCACGGCGGCGACCCGAACTGGGGGCGCATCGTGCAGGCGGTCGGCGGCGCCCTGCCTGATCTCGCGCCGCTGCCGCTCGACGTGTGGATCGAGGGCGTCCAGGTCTGCCGCGGCGGCGCCGCCGCCCCCCACGACGCCGACGCGCTGGCCGGCGCGGTCTCCGGCCACGAGGTCGAGTACCGCATCGGGCTGCCGGGCGAGGGCGCCGAGACTGAGGTGTTCTTCTCGGACCTCTCCTACGACTACGTCCGCATCAACGCGGACTACCGGACGTGAGCGCGGCGCCGCGGTGGCCGCCGGACGAGGGCGGGCTCGTACGGGCCGGCGTCCTGCTCGAGGCGCTGCCCTACATCCGCGAGTTCCACGGCCGCACGGTGGTGATCAAGTACGGCGGCGCGGCGATGACCGATCCGGCGCTGCGCGAGGACTTCGCACGCGACGTCGTGCTCCTCAAGTACGTCGGCATGAACCCGATCGTCGTCCACGGCGGCGGCCCGGACATCACCCGCTACATGGAACGCCTCGACATGCCGGTGGAGTTCGTCGGCGGCCTGCGCGTCAGCGACGCCGAGACCGTCGAGGTGGCCAAGATGGTGCTCGTCGGCAAGGTGAACAAGGACATCGTCCTGCGCCTCGGCCGTCACGGCCAGCCGGCCGTGGGCCTGTGCGGCGACGACGGCCTGCTCTTCCGCGTGGCGACGATGGAGGGCCCGGGCGGCGAGGACATCGGCTACGTCGGGCGCATCGAGCGCGTCGACGTGGACGTCGTCCGTCACATCGCCGAGGACTACATCCCGGTGATCGCCTCCGTCGGGGCCGACCGCGACGGCCGCTCGCACAACGTCAACGCGGACGACGCGGCGGCCGCGGTGGCGCGTGCGCTCGGGGCCCACAAGGTGATCTTCCTCACCGACGTGCGCGGCTGGCTGCGCGACCCCTCGGATGCGGCCTCCGTGATCTCGGCCACGACGGCGGACGAGGTGCTGGCGGCGCTGCCGGCCCTCTCCGGCGGCATGCGCCCGAAGCTGCAGGCGTGCGTGGACGCGATCCACGGCGGCGTCGGGGCGGCGCACATCATCGACGGCCGGGAACCGCACTCGCTGCTGCTCGAGCTCTTCACGGACGCCGGCATCGGCACGAAGGTGCGGCCGGCGCGGTGACGAGCGCGCTGATCAACAACTACGCGCGCTATCCCGTCGAGTTCGTGCGCGGCGAGGGCGCCCGGCTGTGGGACGCCGACGGCACGGAGTACCTCGACTTCCTCGCCGGCATCTCGGTCTGCAACACGGGGCACTGCCATCCGCGCGTGGTCGCCGCGGTGCAGGAGCAGGTCGCGCGGCTCATGCACGTCTCCAACCTGTTCTTCAACGCGCCGATGGTCGCGCTTGCCGAGCGGCTCGCGGCCCGCTCGCTCGGCGGCCGCGTGTACTTCGCGAACTCGGGCGCCGAGGCCAACGAGGCGGCCCTCAAGCTCGTGCGCAAGGCGCGCCGCGGAGGCGACATCGTGGTCCTGCACCACGGCTTCCACGGGCGGACCTACGGCGCCCTGTCGGCCACGCCGCAGGAGAGCAAGCAGGCCCCGTTCGCCCCCCTCGTACCGGGCTTCCGCCCGGTCGACGCGGATCCCGCGGCGATCGACGCGGCGGTGGACGAGGCAACCGCGGCCGTGCTGCTGGAGCCCATCCAGGGCGAGTCCGGCGTGCGGATCCTGCCCGACGAGGTGCTGCGGGCGGCGCGCGCGGCGTGCGACCGGACCGGCGCCGCACTGGTCTTCGACGAGGTGCAGACGGGCATGGGCCGGACCGGCACGCTGTGGGCCTATGAGCGCAGCGGCGTGGTGCCCGACGCCATGACGGTCGCCAAGGCGCTCGGCGGCGGCCTGCCCATCGGCGCGCTGATCACGGGCGAGCGGCTCGCGGGCGTGCTCGAGCCCGGCGACCACGGGTCCACCTTCGCGGGAGGTCCCGTGGTGGCGGCCGCCGCCCATGCCGCGCTCGACGTGATCGACGACCCGGCGCTGCTGGCGCGGGTGGCGGAGCTCGGCGAGCGGCTGGCGGAGGGCCTGCGCGAGCTGCCGGGGGTCGTGCGCGTGCGCGCGCGCGGGCTCATGGTGGCCGCGGACGTCGCCGTGCCCGCTCCCGAGGTGGCGCGGCGCGCACTGCTCGAGCAGCGCCTCGTCGTCAACGCCACCGGCCCGGAGACGCTCCGCTGCCTGCCGCCGCTCGTCATCGGAGAGGCCGAGGTCGACGACGCGCTCGGACGGCTCGCGCCGCTCCTCGTCTAGCGCTCCTTCTACAGTCCGCGGCCACCGGATGGAGCCTGCCAACCGCATCCGCCTCCCGGATCCGCCGCCGGAGACCGTGCTCGACCGGCCCATGCGCGTGCTGCTCGTCGAGGACGACGACGGCGACGCGATGATCGTCGAGGAGGAGCTGGGCGAGTCCGGCGCCCCGGTCGTCGTGGATCGCGTCCGCACGCTGGCCGAGGCGCGCGAGGCGGGCTTCACGGGCTTCGACTGCGCGCTGCTGGACCTCAACCTGCCGGACGCCACGGGCCTCGACGGGCTGCGCATCCTGCGCGCCGCGGCGCCCGACCTCGCCGTGCTGGTGCTCACGGGGCTCGACGACGAGCGGCGCGGGGTGGAGGCGGTCGCGGCGGGCGCGCAGGACTACCTGGTCAAGGGCGCCACGAGCGGCGCGGTGCTGCACCGCTCGCTGCGCTACGCGGTCGAGCGGCGCCGCGCGGAGCTCGCCCACCAGCAGCTCTCCATCGCCCGGCTCGAGGCCCGCGAGAACGCCCGGCTCGAGCGCGGCCTGCTTCCCGAGCCGCTCGTGAGCGACCCGACGCTGGCGCTCGCCACGCACTACCGGCCCGGCCGCCGCCGCGCCCTGCTCGGGGGCGACTTCTACGACGCGGTGCAGGAGCCCGGCGGCGCCGTGCACGTCATCGTCGGTGACGTGTCCGGACACGGACCGGACGAGGCCGCGCTCGGCGTCGCGCTGCGCATCGCCTGGCGCGCGCTCGTGCTCGCGAACGTGCCGCCCGGCGACATGCTCCCGCACCTGCAGGAGATGCTCCTCCACGAACGCCACGCGGACGGCGTCTTCACGACGCTGTGCATGGTCACCCTCGACCCCGACCGGGCGGGCGCGACCATCCGGCTCGCCGGGCACCCGCCGCCGCTGCTGCTGGACGACGAGGCGCCGCGCCTCCTCGCGGCGGGGCGGCCGGGGCCGCCGCTCGGGGTGCTCGCCGAGCCGGCGTGGCCCGCGGCGCGCGTCGCGCTGGCCCCCTCGTGGTCGATGCTGCTCTACACGGACGGGCTGATCGAGGGGCGCACGCCGAACGCGACGCGACGCCTGGGCGACGACGGGCTCGCCGTCCTCGCCCGCGACGCGCTCGCCGAGGGCGCGCGCGAGCCCGAGGCGTTCGTGCGGCACGTCGTGGAGCGCGCCGAGGAGCTCAACGGCGGCCCGCTCGTCGACGACGTCGCCCTCCTGCTGATCGCCCGCCGGGAAGCATGAGCGACGCCCCACGGCCGCGCGGCGTGCTCGACCGGTTCACCGTCACGGGGTGGTTCGCGCTCGTGGTCGGCGGCCTCCTGGTCGTCGCCGCGGCGGGCCTGGTCATCGGCGTGCTCGCCCTCAAGCGCCTCTCGGATGCTCGCGTGCTGCTCGTCGACCAGATCGACCCGGCGGTCGTGTCCGCCGAGCGGCTGGAGACCGCGCTGGTCGACGAGGAGACGGGGGTACGCGGCTACGCCCTCTCGGGGAACGCCGCCTTCCTGCGGCCCTACCGGCTCGGACGAGCGGAGGAGGAGAAGGCCTACACGGCCCTGATGGGGCTGGCCGCCGCCGGCGCCGTCGGGCCGCTCCGCGTGGATCTGGACCGGGCGCGCACCGCGGCGGTGACCTGGCGCGACCGCTACGCCGAGCCCACCGTGCGCGCGCTGGACACGGCCGCCCCCGTGCCGAGCCCCGCGGAGGGCAAGCGGCTGTTCGACGCCCTGCGCGCCGACGTCGTGCGCCTGCAGGACAACCTCGCCACGCGCCGGGCGGACGCCCGCGCCGACCTCGACCACACGGCCGACGTCGTCCTCGTCCTCTTCCTGCTGGCGGGCGTGCTCCTGCTCGGCTGCGTGCTGGCCGCCGGCGCGGCGCTGCGGGCGACGATCATCGCGCCGCTGGGCCGCCTCACGACCGGTGTGCGTCGCGTCGCCGCGGGGGAGTTCGGGCTGGTCCTGCGCCCCTCCGGCCCGCGCGAGATCGCTGAGCTCGGGCGCGACGTCGACGCCATGCGCGCGCGCATCGTGGAGGAGGTGGCGGCGCTGCAGGAGGCCGAGGCGGCCCTCACCCGGCAGACCGAGGACCTCCGGCGCTCGAACACCGAGCTCGAGCAGTTCGCCTACGTCGCGTCGCACGACCTGCAGGAGCCGCTGCGCAAGGTGGCGAGCTTCACGCAGATGCTCCAGCGGCGCTACGAGGATCAGCTGGACGAGCGCGCGAATCGCTACATCGAGTTCGCGGTCGACGGCGCCAAGCGCATGCAGGACCTGATCAACGACCTGCTCGCCTTCTCGCGCGTAGGCCGCGTGACGAGCCCGCACGACCGCGTGGATCTCGCCGCCGTCGCCGCCCGCGCAGCGGCCAACGTGGAGGCCGCCTCGGACGCGGTGAACGCGGTGGTGGAGATCGGGGAGCTGCCACCCGTCCACGGCGACGACGGCCTCCTCACCGTCGTCTTCCAGAACCTGATCGCCAACGCGGTCAAGTTCCGCCGCCCGGACCGGGCGCCGCGCGTCACCATCGGCGCCGAGCGGACGGACGGGGAATGGCAGGTCAGCGTGGCGGACAACGGCATCGGCGTCGAAGCGGAGTACGCCGACCGCATCTTCGTCATCTTCCAGCGCCTGCACACGCGCACGGCCTACGAGGGCACCGGCATCGGCCTGGCCATGTGCCGGAAGATCATCGAGTACCACGGGGGCCGCATCTGGCTCGGCACGCCGCCACCGGACGGCGGGTCGCAGTTCTGCTTCACGCTCCCGGCCGTCGAGGACGAAGAGGAGGAGCTGCATGACCGTGCCGGAGCAGGCACAGCCCATCGAAGTGCTGCTGGTGGAGGACGACCCGGGTGACGTGGTCCTGATCCAGGAGGCGTTCGCGGACAACAAATTGCGCAACCGGCTGCACACCGTGCCGGACGGCGTCGACGCGCTGCGCTTCCTCCGCCGCGAGGGCGAGTTCGCCGGCGCGCCCCGGCCCGATCTGATCCTGCTCGACCTCAACCTCCCGCGCAAGGACGGGCGCGAGGTGCTGGCCGAGGTGAAGACGGACGAAGATCTCCAGCAGATCCCCGTCGTGGTCCTCACCACGTCCAAGCTCGAGGAGGACGTGCTGCGCTCCTACAAACTGCACGCGAACGCGTACGTCACCAAGCCCGTGGACTTCGACCGCTTCATCGAGGTGGTCCGCCAGATCGACGAGTTCTTCGTCACGGTGGTCAAGCTGCCGCGCGGCGGTGGCTGAGTACCCTGGCTTGCCGATGACCGACCAGCCGCGCGATCCCGCCACCGAAGTCCATCGCATCGCCGATCCGGAGGCCACGCGCGTCGCCTCTTACCTCGCCTTGCGCGACGAGGTGTCGCGGGTGCTGCTGCTGTACTCGGGCGGCCTGGACACGAGCGTGATGCTGAAGTGGATCCAGGACGAGTACGAGGCCGAGGTCGTCGCGTTGACCGTGAACCTCGGGCAGCCGGGCGAGGACTACGACGTCGTCCGCGGCAAGGCGCTGCGGCTCGGCGCGCTCGACTGCCACGTCGTCGACGCGCGGGAGGAGTTCGCGCGCGACTTCCTCGTCCCGGCGATCTGGGCGAACGCGGACTACGGGGACGGCTACCCGCTGTTCACCGCGCTCGGCCGCCCCCTGATCGCCAAGCTGGCGGTGGAGTACGCGCGCAAGACCGGCTGCGACACGATCGCCCACGGCTGCACGGGCAAGGGCAACGACCAGGTGCGCATCGAGACGACGATCGCCACGCTCGCCCCGGAGCTCAAGGTGATCGCGCCGGTCCGCTCGTGGGCGATGGGCCGCGACGAGGAGATCGCCTACGCGCGCAAGCACGGCATCCCGGTCAAGGGCGGCACGGAGACCGCGCCGTACTCCATCGACGACAACCTGTGGGGGCGCTCGTCCGAGGGAAAGTGGATCGAGGACCTCTCGCACGCGCCGGACGACGACGTCTTCCAGCTCGTCACGCGGCCGGAGCTCGCGCCGGACGAGCCGCAGGTGGTCGCGGTCGAGTTCGAGGCCGGAGTGCCGGTGGCGATCGACGGCGAGCGGCTCGAGCTGGTGGCGCTGATCGAGCGCGCCGCCGAGCTCGGCATGCGCCACGGGGTCGGGATCGTCGATCACATCGAGGACCGCATCGTCGGGCTCAAGGTGCGCGACATCTACGAGGTGCCGGCGGCGGCGATCCTCCTCAAGGCGCACCGCGAGCTCGAGCGGCTGTGCGGGACGATCCATCAGAACCAGTTCAAGCCGGAGCTCGACCGTCGGTGGGCGTACCTGGTGTACGCCGGCCTGTGGTGGGAGCCGCTGCGCGCGGACATCCAGGCGTACGCGGAGCACGTGAACCAGCGCGTCACCGGGACGATCGGCCTGAAGCTCTTCAAGGGTTCAGTGCGCGTGGTCACCCGCGAGAGCTCGAACGCGGTCTACGACGCACAGCTCGCCACCTTCGCGGAGTCGGGCGGCCTCTTCTCCCAGCAGGCCTCGCCGGGGTTCATCGAGCTGTGGGGCCTGCAGTCGCGCATGGCGCACCGGCTGCGCGGCGAAGACCCGGTGTAGGGTTCGCGCCATGGTCTACAAGCTCCTCGGCTGGGCGGTCTGGAAGGGCGCCAAGTGGTTCCTGCGGCGCCGGTACGGCGCCGTCATGGTGCCGGTGCCGCTGCTGGCGGGCGGCGGGTTGCTGGCGGCGGCCGGCGTCGTGCTGGCGGCCAAGCGCGCGGTGAGCTCGTAGGGCGCGGCCTGGCGCGCGCGGTCGCACGCCCGAGGTGGCGGCGACCGGAGCTCGCATGTCGCCGCCGGGCCGTCTGAGACCATGCGTGCGTGTCGGAGACGAGCCGGTCAGCGGAAACGCAGGCGCTGGTGATCGAGGCGGTCGAGTGGCTGCCCTCGGCGGCCGACGCGGGTCTGCTCCGCGTGCGCGGGCGCTGGTCGGACGCCTCGCTCGCCGTGGCGGGGCCGCCGGAGCTCTGCATCGGCGCCCGGCGCTTCGCATCGCTCCCCGACGCCCGCTTCGCCCGTGATCCATCCGTGTGGCGGGGCAGCTACCTGGTGCCGCCGGAGCTGCTGGAGGCCGGGGTCGAGACGCTCCGGCTGACCTGGCCCGGCGGTGGGGAGACCCCGCTGCCGCGGCCGGAGGGGCCGGGCGCGG
>JADMIO011040746.1_pt1 | contig 25682 bp, 15 predicted proteins | sample 8958161 | NCBI WGS metagenome assembly JADMIO01 (sample SAMN16585339, study PRJNA669376) | soil metagenome | isolation source: Crop rotation soil | place: USA: Cullars Rotation, Alabama | collected 2011 | reverse complement strand
CTAAGCTTAGGATCCCAATGTGCTGGAAAGATGGAGAAGACTTAGAACCAAGTGTAAAATTATTCACTTTAAATTCATGTCCTTTAATCGTACCGTTCTCATGGTACCTTTGTACATATATTCCCCAATCTGTATTGATCTTGCCCATGACTCTTCCACACAACAGCAAAGCCTCCATTTTTCAAGGAAGTAATCGCTGGAGACAATTGATCATATGATGTGTAGTTATTTACTCTGAACTCGGTACCATATCTCGTGCCATTTTCATTAAACATTTGCCCATATATTCCAGCGCCATATCCATCTTGGTCAATGCTCTGCCAAACTACTACAAAACTTCCATTTTTTAAACAAGCAATCGAGGGAAGTGTTTGATCATTATCGGTATAATTATTCACTCTGAAATTATTTTTCAGAGTTCCATTTTCATAATATATTCCTCCAAATATTCCCCCGATTGACCCATCCTGGGCATCACTCTGCCAAATTATAACTACGCCTCCACTCGGCAAAAAAGAAGTTGATGGATTTGATAACGAATACATTGGGTTAGGATTTATTCGAAACTGGGTACCTACTGCAGCACCATTTTCATCATAATTCTGGCCATAGATTCCCAGATATGAATTACTCTGTCGGTAGCTCTTCCATATTACTGCAAATCCTCCATTGTCCAAAGATATTATCGATTGATTCAGTTGATCATATACTATATAGGTATTTACTCTGAACTCTGTGCCATACACAGTACCATTTTCATTATACATCTGTCCATATACTCCAGCGCCTGATCCGTCTTGCTCATTACTCTGCCAAACTACCACAAACTTTCCATTTTTCAAAGATGCTATTCTTGGGTTAAATTGGTCATTCACGGTCTCTGTATTTACTCTTAATTCAAGGCCTTGTATTATGCCATTTTCATCGTATATTTGGCGATAAATGCCCCATCCAAAACCTTCCATATCACTTTGATATACCACTACAAATCCTCCAGTTTTCAAAGAAGCAATAGCTGGAAATCCTTGTGTTCCAGGGGTCTGATTATTCACCCTAAATTCATTTCCTTTAATAGTACCATTTCCATAATATATTCGGCCATATACTCCCCAATTTAGCCCTTCCTCCTGCGAATTACTCGTCCAAACTATTACGAAATCTCCATTTTTCAAAGAAGTGATCGCTGGCTTACCCTGAAAGGCTGCTGTATAATTATTTACTTGAAACTCAGCTCCTTGAATACTCCCATTTCCGGAGTATAGCTGCGCAAATATACCAAAATCTGATCCATCTTGTTGGTAGCTCTCCCAAGCAATAATAAAACCGCCATTTTCCATAGAAGTAATTGATGGATTGTCTTGTTGATCCTGAGTATAATTATTTACTCTAAATTCAGGGCCAAAAGCAGAACCATTTTGATAAAATATTTGCGCATATATTCCCCAGCTTGATCCATCTTGTTTGAAACTCTGCCAGACAGCGACAAAATGCCCATTTGTTAAAGAAGTAGTCATTGGATGCTGTTGATGATCAATTGTATAAGTGTTTACTCTGAATTCAGAACCATTAACATTACCAGTTTCATCGAGCAGTTGGCAGTAGATTCCATATCTTGAGCCATCTTGTTGATAACTATCCCACACAACAGCAAGTCTTCCATCCTTTAAAGCAGCTATTGACATCGAATCTATCAGGAAATTGGCTTTATTAGCCTGGATCTCCATAACTTGCAGTAAATATCTGGGAAAATCTATATTATTGCCCAAGATATATTTTAAAACGAGGGCAATGGCGATATATGCCAAAATGAAGATAGTTATCCTCGAGCAGAACATGGTTGTTAGGTACATCATGATGATTGTTTGTTATTTGTTTTAAATAAATTTAATCATAGATTAATTTGCATCTCGATTATGAACTCAAAATAGTTGACGACAAGCCTAAAAAAATTGAGACATTTTTTCCGTTAAAATCGTTTCAATTATTTCTTCTACAATAAGGAAAAATTTGGGTACAAAGGTAATTTTTTTTTTTAAATCTCTATAAAATTCATAGAAAAATCTTCTATATAAAATATTTCTAATAACCGGAAACTCCAACACAACATTAGCTGGTGGCCTTCAGGCGTCCACTATTCTAAATATTCAGACATTCTCCATCAAATTACATTGAGATCAGCTTCTGAAATTTCTGCACATAATTGAAGTAATTAACTCTCAATCTAAAATTTTGGTTTCAAAATCAAATTCAATATTCTAGAGCAATAAATTTAACAACTTGAGAATAAAATTTAAAAAGCTCTTCTCTGGCCCAGAGCTCGCCCAAAATCTTAATTCTTGCTCATATTCCTAATAAGCACTATAGTTCACTAAAAATATGATTTTTCTGGAAGGTTTATGGATCAAGTGATTCATAGCTCGAATGGAAAAGAATTAATGATTCTGTGAACAATTTTCTCATATTAAGATACATTGTATATACAAATAGATCTTAAAATAAAAATTTTGAATGTTAACTTAGTATGATCCTTAATTTAAAGTCCTTTGAGGTTTTTTTGTTGTTTTACGAGATATCCTGAAGAAAAATAATCTATTTAGCCTGTGAAGCCCTAAAGTTTCAAAGTTTTAGGTACTATTATCTTATAGTACTTTTCATTGTTTAGCCTTACAATTTTCACTGAATTTCAATACAGAATATATTTCTATATAGGAATGCAATTTAAACTCTCAGGTCAGGAAAATTTACACTATCAACTTTCTCATTATATAGCTGATATATGAGATCGTACAACTTGGCTTGAAAATCTTTTGCAGCCCCAGTACTTATCATTAGAACCTTTTGCGGCCTTGCCTTCTTCTTAAATTCATACAAGCTAGCCACCATCTGTTCGAGAATTTTCTTTGAAATTCTTTTCATATGAGCCCCAAATGCAAAATAACTAAGACTACTGTTTGCCTTAATAGCTGCCAGTATAGCCGTGAGTTCAGTTTCATACAGATATCCTGGTCCAATTCCGAGAATAAGTTTCCTTATCCCTTTCAAATCCTTTAAAAAGTTCGATACCATATGTTTTTCCTCGTTTGACTCAAACTTTCGAAATATAAAATCATGAAGCGCTCCCTTCTCAAACCCAATCGCCAGCTCAAGATGCGTTAATTTTGTCAATTGCAAGACTCCCTTCAGGCAATTTTTCAAAGTAGAGGCCGTGATTATCGTATCTCCATAAAAATACTGATAAGCACCCAGCCTAATCGCCAGATATTTAATCTTTTGCTTGGAATTCATCCACGGCACAAAGGAGGGCTGAATGTCAATGTCACAATTATACTTAATATCCAGCTCCAATTCTTTCAAATCCTTCAAACAATTGGTCGAAGAACTAAGAAATTCTTCAAATTCCTTACCCATTATATAGGCTCTAATCTTAAAGATTTCGATATTAGGAAGACTTTGAAAAGCTTTCCCTAAGTCACCTAATTCAATAGTTTTCCATTTCCAATGCGCCATAAATTCAAATCTCTTCAGCTTCTTCAAGCCAGAAAGTGACTTCATTGATAATACTCCAGATGGTTTTAGGCTCATGGTGGCTTTTTCTATGCTCTTCTCCGAGGTTATCTTCATTCTTAGATCCTCCAACTCCGGTCCTTTGCAAAGATTCTCCCAGGTTTTTTCCAGCATCTGAGTTGTGTAATCATGATCTAAGAGATCATAGGTAATACTCACCTGCAGTCTGCGAAGTTTTTTCGAATTCGCGGCGATATTTTGGAGAAATCCCGAGGAATATCTATCAACCCCCAACCTCAGGAAAATTAGTTTGGGAAAACTAGTTAAGCTTTTCCAGAATTGATGGTACATTTTGTCAACTTTGGGCTTCCCTTTAGCTTCAGCCCATTTTAGATCAGTAAGCCCCTTAGGGTCAGGGTTCACAGGCCTTCCTACGTCCCACTTAGACAGGCTGAGTTCTTTGATACTAGAGATTCCATTCAAGGCGTACTCGTATCCATAGATTTCGTTCAGGAAATAGATCTGATCGCTGAATCTCAGGTATTCGATCCAATCTAATCCTGCAACGAATTTAACTAGTGTAGTTAGAAACTCGCTGACTTTGTTATTTTGGTGAGATTTATAATCGCTGACTCCCAGCTTGAGATCATACAGAAACTCCTTTAGTAATTTTTTCTTGACTAGCATAAAGAGCCTTCGATGAAGCTTTCGATTTTCGCCGAGATCGTCATGGATAGTAAGAAATAATCCGATGGCTCGTTTAGTCAAAGCTTGTTTGATGGAATTAAGCTTATATGGGGTAAGTCCTCTCTCAATGATGTTATTATAGCAGGTATAATTTGTTGAGACTTGGATTCTTTTAGCTTGCCGACATTGGAATAGACATTTATCGAAAGAGGGATGTGTGGAGGCTCGGATTTTAATATAGCTTAAGACTTTAAGGTATTTTTTAAATCTGTTAGATTTCGCGCAACGTATAAAATGATTTGATACGTTTTGCCATGTGGGTTCTTGATCGATTTTTACAGACTTGATGTAGTAGTTTTGCTTTCGACAAAGTAAAATATTGAGGGGATTGTCGAGTAAGATCTTGAAGAGGAATCTCCGAAAATTGTGGGGTGGGATTGATGGAGAGCCGTTTAATGGAGGAGGTTTTTGGTGAGGAGTTGAGGTTACCTTATCTTCGATAATGATCGCGGGTTTGGATTGTTTTGTGGCAGAGGCCTTTCCAGGTGTTTTGGAAGCTGACATGTTTAGTCAATCAATTTTGTTAATAATTTATAAGTTGATGAGATTTTTGGAAATTGGCCCAAGTCAAATTAATGAACTCTTTCAGATATTTATGTTAATCAAAATCTCTGAAACTACCCAACAATCAAAAAAATGGTTCGGTTAAAGTTTAGAGATTTACTGAGGCCAACTATATCCCATGGCCCGCTGGGTCGCTTAGAGACCTATTTAGTTCGCCATTCTTGTCCTTAACGGACTATAATCATGATCATTAATAATACAAAGTTTGAGCATAGGTCTTAACGAAAAATAACCATACTAATATATATACAAAGAAGGCATAAAAATTACATATTCGTATTGAGATAACTATTGCTATAGAAATACATTTCTTAAACCTTAAATCTTCTAAAAGTGACAAGAATTTGAAATAACAAATTACGCATCTTCAAATTGAGGCTTCCCCTAAATAAAAATTGCTCAGCACATCGATTATATGCTCAAAATCTATCGGCTTCTTTAGGAAATGATTAGCTCTATATCTCCCATTCTGATCCAGCAACATTTTAATTTCATTTTCATAATCTCTCCCACTAATTATCAAGATAAACGATTTCTTCAACCCCTCAGTATCCTCATATCTTCTAATCTTCTCACACAATTCCTTCCCATCCATAACTGGCATATCAAGATCCGCTATCACCAATCAAGACTCACCCCTTGTCTATGTAATTTCATAAATGCTTTAAATCCCTCTTGCCCATTATGCACTTTCTCTAAGATTTGTCCATCGAATTTCGCGAAATACTGCTCCATTAAAGTCAAATTAAAGTCAGCATCATCAACAGCTATCCCCTTCAATTTCTTCGACTTCAAATTTTCAATAGATTGGTTTCGGTCTAGGGGTCTTCTGAAGGAGGGAGAATAGAACGTTGGAATGCACACTATAAATGTACTGCCAACTTTCGGAAGATTATAAGCTCGAATATCTCCATCCATCTTATGGACAATTTGCTTGGTAATATACAGTCCGAGCCCTGTGCCAATTTGTCGCTTGGATGAATCTTGTGATACTTGAGAGAATTTCTGGAACAATTTTGTAATATCGTCTTTGGTCATCCCGCATCCTGTATCGGAAAGTATTATTTTCAACATTCCTTTTTGGCTTGACTCCGGATAATTGCCCGTTTCGTTTTCTCTGAATTCTCTCTTTATTAATGAAAGAGAAGAAAAACATGATCTGGACAGGGGTGCTTGCCCTTTCTCAAAGATAGGTTCTTCTTCGTCATTATAGGGTACTGGAGTGAAGGCTATGTCGTTTGCAACTTCAAGTTCTTTCATCCATTCAATGGTAACATTTATGCTCCCATTCTCTGTAAACTTGACAGCGTTGCTTATCAAATTTAATAGAATCTGAGTTATTCTCTAAGGATCTAGCATAAGCATTGGGGGTACTTCATGAGCGATTTTCAATACCGAGGCTAGCTTCTTTCTCTTGATAAGCTCAGAACTACATATCCATATCTTAGACATCAGTTCAAATACATTGGTAGGGATGCTTTGCACCTCAAAGGTCCCAGTTTCGATTTTCCCAGAGTCAAGGATATTATTTATCAGTTGAAGTAAGAGCTCAGCACATACTTTTGAAGTGTTGACCATTTCCTTGGCAGAAAACGACATTTCTTCCGTTATTAAAAGGCCAAGATTACCTAGTAAAGAGTTAATAGGATTTCGAAGTTCATGAGAAAGGCTGAGAATGAAAGTTTTAAACTGAGCTAAGGCATTATCAGAAATAGTCTTGGCTCGAGCAAGCTTGGCAGCACTCTGATTGAGAGTTTGATAGGCTATAACACTGGCAACGAACATCACTGGAAGGTAGAAGTTAAGGGTTGCGAAATATTTCTCTACGATTTCTTCGACAGATAATTCCTTTAGGACATTCACTATTATAATAATTCTTTCTCGTTCATTATATTCATTAAAATAATCCGAGAACCGAAGACAAAAGTCGAGATGCTTAGGCTCTGAGTGAGCATTATGGTGCATAATGACATGATAAATGTTGCCTCCATATTGCCCAGAGGAGATTTTTCTTTCGAATTGTTGATAAATGGGACGATGGTGCAGGAAATTACGAACAAGGTGGTAAAAATCCACCGATGTCTCCTGCAGACAATCATGAAAACTATCAAGGAAAATGGTGGACATCATTAGAGGGAGGCCAGATAGAAAAGCTTGTGTTAAGATATTTTTTATTAATCTCATGGAAACAAGCATGACTAAAAATAGGAGAGTCGTTTTATTTCTTTGGAATAGGAGAGTTTCTTCTGAGGTCTTTGCAGGTTTAGGATTAGGTTTACAGATCGCTTCTATAAGATCAGATAAAGGTGATGCCATATTGATTTAAGTTTTATTTGATTTAGTATTTATTTAGGAAAAAGGGCAGAATACGGAATAATATCGAAATTTTAGTAGAAATTAACAAGATTCCTATCTAGAAATTTAAAGCAGGAATATATACCAAAATATAGGATATTAGAAGTTAATATTATTCTTTAGACAGCATCAGACTATGTTAAGGATTTTTATCCTTCTTAATATTAATGTAATCAAAAGAGAGAAGAGTTGGACTATTTCTATGAATCAGGGTTATTCATTGTCTCCAATCTTGATCATTTTAGACCTGTTTTAAATGATCTTTAAGGTAAATTCCTCATCAAAACTACACATTAAATATATTTGATTTTTACTCAATCGGATTTTTGAAGACTCTAATAAGTATTTCCCCCAAGAATCTTACTAGATCTGAGACATTAATCAGTTGATTTGGGACATTTTAACTAAGATCTTAAAGTTTTTTATATGACAAGAAAGGGATTATCATGAGAAATCAACACCCAACCGAACAATAAAAATATTTTGAATTCAACCACTTAATTATTTCTTGCCTCGAGCATACCAGAAGCAGTCAGGATATGTAATGACATATTTTTTCAGCATCAGAACTTAGATTTTCAAATAATATTCTTGTAGAGTAATCATTTCTTTGGTGCCAGTTTACTATTTGGATCAGCGAAAATAGTTAAATAAGAGGTATGTACTGTAGGAATTAGTTGAAGGGATAAAAGCTATGATTTTTAAAATTTCAAACTATATTTCAAAATTGCCACTAAGGAGTTTTTTCAACCTATCATAGCAACGCCTAGTTTGGATGAAGATATCATTTTTTATAGATTGGCAAACCTTCCAAACTATCATTTCCTTAACAAAAAATCATCTCACTAATCTCTATAATGATTTTTCACTACAAATCAGATCAATAATAATAAGTATCGAAATAGCAGTTGTTTGATTTTTGAGAGTGGGAGATATTGTCCCTCATTGTTAAAAAATACTTCCATAAGACCCCTGTTTCTTAGGTTTTTAGAATCGAGTTGGTGATCATATTTAATCAAATAAAATTAACATAAATATCAATGTCGCTGGAAAAGATTTTCGAAAAGATCTGCAAACCCGATCCCAAGGCTGTAAAAACACCAGAGGAGTCAATAATACTATTCCAGAGAAACAAGACGACCCTCGTATTTTTAATCATGTTATTTCTTATGAGAATAATTCGAATGATCTTAATACAATCTCTAACCACAGGACTTCACCTAGTGATGTCAACCACTCTATCTATCATAATATTTATGATAGTTTGCAGGAGCTATCGCTGGATTTTTACCACCTTGTTTGTTGTATCATGCATATTTGTCCCTCTTTTCGCCAAATCGCATCAAGGAACCACCATGAGCAATATCGAAGGCACTTTCATTATGTCAGTTTGCACTATTATCCTTACCCAAAGCATAAAAATCTCCACAGTAGTCTTTACTGTCCGTATGCTGCAACTCAACTGGATCGACAAACAAATGTTCATGAATATCCTCAAGGAGATGTCCTCCGAAGAAATCGCCGAGAAATACATCTCTACAATCAATTTCTTCCTCCCTGTCATGTTCATCGCCACCGCCATCGGCTATAATACCCTCATTCAAAATCTTTCAGAACTAGCCAAAGCCAAAGTCACCTCCGATACCGCCTTATCCCAGTTTAAAACATTTCTGCTCGGTATTTCCCACGAAATACGAAATCCTATCAACTCCTTATTAGGAAATCTATATCTCCTCCTGGACGAACCTATGTCCTACGCTGCCAAGGATATGGTTAGTACCTCAAAAATCTGCGCGGAGCTATTACTCCAGCTAATAAATAACATCCTGGACTCTGGAAAAATCGAAGCAGGGAATTTTCAGGTCCAAAGCAACCCCACGAACATCTATGAGCTTACCTCCAAGATCTGGATAAGTAGCTCTGAGCTCATAAAACGAAAGAATCTTTCATGTTGTCTCAAAATGGCCAGTGATGTCCCGCCTATGATTATGTTGGATCCCTATAGAATGACCCAGATCCTCCTGAATTTAATCGGAAATGCTGTCAAATTTACTGATAAGGGATCCATAAATCTCACTATAGAATGGCTAGAGGATCTTGAAGTCGCTGATAATAATGCCTTTATGCCGATCCCATACGACCAAGACGAGGAGCCGATTTTCGAGAAAAAGAGCGCGACGCTTTCTCGATCTTTTTTTTCGACGCTTTCCTTAACAAAAAGAGAATTTTATGATAAAGAAATGGAACATTATCCTGAATTAGGACAAAAAGGAATTCTTAAGATAATAATTTCTGATACAGGATGTGGGATGGCTAAAGATGAAATTTCCAAACTTTTCCAGAAATTTTCTCAGGTTTCACAGGACTCAGCAATGAGACAAATAGGAACAGGACTTGGGCTGTATATTACGAAACAAATCGTGAAGAAAATGGATGGCGATATCAGAGCATACAGTCTCCCAAACGCGGGGACTACATTGATAACTTGTATTCCGACTTTCTATTCTCCCTCCTTTAGGAAAAAATTGGATAGAAACCAGGCGATTGAAACCCTGAGTTTGAAGAATCTCATAGGAATTGCTGTGGATGATGCGGATTTTAACTTGAGTTTAATGGAGCAGTATTTTGCTAAGTTTAATGGGAAGATTATTGGGAAAGCGCATAATGGCGAGGAGGGGTTTAAGTTGTTTATGAAATTGCTGAGACAGGATGTGAAGTTTGATTTGGTGATTGCAGATTTGAATATGCCGGTGCTGAGTGGAAAAGAGCTGTGCGAGAAGATTAGGAGTTATGAGGATGCTCATGGATTGAAAAGAGTATTTATATTGATAATTAGTGGGTATGATAATGAAAATGAGATTAAGACATTGTTGGATCAAAATGGGAAATATAAGGCGAATTATTTTTTGAAGAAGCCTGTGGATCTAGAGCATTTGATTGATGTCTTGAGTAATTATTATATACCGGAGTCTTCGGGCTCAAGACAGAACGGAATATGAAATAATTTTTCTGACAAGAAATCTCAATGAGATTCAGGATGAGAAGAGAAAGATATGCAGCTATTTTCTTGTATATTTCATATTTAACTTGGCAGAGAGTCCATAAAAGATTATTCTTCTTTTTTTTAAATCATCCTATACAAACTCTTCACATGCACTGATAGAGGATACACAATACTTCATGAACAATATAGACAGCAGAATACTAAAAGTTTAAGACCATATTAAGTATCGCAATTGATTCACTCTAGATTAAAAAATGAAGAGGAAAAATCTAAGAAATTAAAGAAATTAGAATATTTCATCAACATGTTTTATAATATTCAATTTATATTTTTCAAGTTTTCATTACTTAGAATAAACTTCTTACTATAATAAATAATACCTTTTTTGCCCAGATATTTCTATGACAGTTCATTTTTAAATCTAGAAGCTATTGAATTTTTTTATTGCTATCGGTAATCAGACATCCTTCTCTATTGAGGTTGTGATTCTTGAAGTTTTTTCTCAAATTCAATCTTTTGGTGCCTGAGTTTTTCTTCCCAAAATACTCTTTGATCTTCGAGGTCCTTTTGATGCTTTTGTTCTAATTCTTGCACTTGCTTTTCAAGAATTTCTGGGGACGGGTCAACGGGTCTTTTAAGTCTTGCGATCTTCTGTTCATTACGTTCTTCGGAATGGCTTTCGATAGCTTCAATTTGATTTTTCACAAATTCCATTTGAGGATGACCTGGAGAAATCTCAACTAAAATTTCCTTGGCCACTCTATAGTAGACTTCAGCTTCTTTATAATCTCCATGCTTATAAGCCATCGATCCGATCAAACTATTTGTGAAGGCTAAAGTGATGAATGGTTTCTGGCATCCATGGCTGAGAATATCCAATATTTCTGAAAAGTTTTTTTTTGCCATTTCATAATCTTTCTTCTTGAAATATACTAAACCAAAAAGCTGATAGGACATTACCAGTAGTAAATGGTTTTTGCCATACCGTTCAAGTTTTAACGCCATTGAAGCTTCTGCTTGCTTTAAAGCCTCATCATCCTCATTGAGTAAAATGAGATGATAGGCTTTTACGGCAAGAGCCCAACATTTTCTTTTGGGTTTAATGATGTGAGTTGAGAGAAAATTTGAAAGTAATTGGATGGCATTTTCTTTCTTGAGGGAATCTTTCTCATTCGCTAACGTTAAGGTGTCTTGTAGGATAATTTGTTCTAAATAGTTGGTACTTAAATCAATAGGCTCATAAGATAGCTCATCAAAGTTCATCATTCTATAGACAATGAGCCCAAAATACATTCTAGCCTTGTGAATGTCGTTATATATCTCCTCAAATGATGTGAGCATATGCAGATAGGTATCGTCAAAGTTTCCAGTTGCAGGTGTCATGTTGTAAGCAATTCTAAAACTCTTCTGAGAATCTTCATATCGCTTCCTAAAAAAATAGGTGATACCAACCTCATAATATAATATCGCGATTTTTTTGGAATCATTTGAAATTGTATGATATATATTGATTGCTTCCTGGAAACTTTCAATTGCTTTGTCATATTGGCCTTGCTGGTGCCTCATTTGCCCCAGTTTGGCCCATACAATAGCTTGAGCTAGTTTATCATCCTTTTTGAAGGCTTCTTCTAATTGGTTCTTCAATTCCTCTTTCAATTCTAAAAATATATCTTGGGTCATAAAGTACAAGAGGACTCTGCCCTTTTGTTCTGTTTCACGGAATAACGTTTTCAGCTGAAAATTGCTAAAAGTCTCTCCATATTGTTTCCAAGTAAGATCCTCAGGGTGGCTATTCTTTTCTTTAATCTCTTCAATGTGCCTTTCCGTTGGATCGATTTTACACATTTCATCAATTCTTTGTTTAAATTGATTACAAACTGAACTTTTAGCTTTCTTTATAATGCATTTTAGAGTTATTCCTATAGAATAAATATCAGCCTTAAACAAATCTATAATTTTCTTCTGGTTTATATAATATGACTGCATATTTTCTGGCGACCAATAGCCTGGTGTTCCACGTCCTTTGGTCTCTTTTTTATCATCATCAAATTGTTGGGCAAGGCCAAAATCACCCAGTTTCAGAGTCCAATCTTTACTAATGATGATATTTTTGGGCTTGATATCCCTATGATATATGCCCATTTCTTTAAGTTTATGAATTTGATGATAAAGTTGATTGGATATTGAGATTAGCTCACATTTAGTCCAACGAAATTCTCGAAAGACTGCAAATGAAAAAAGATCTCCTCTTCCCAATTCCATAACGATTGTTAATTTTTTGTATGGCTGATACTTTATTAAGTAAATTTTCAGCAAAGAGGGATCGTTTTGTTGAATAATCTTTTGAAGTATATCAATTTCCCTTTTGGCAGATTTATCAAAGTCATTGAGATCTTGATTAGAATGTATTTTCATTCTCCTCTTTGCATATTCTTCTTTCGTTTTTGTGTCAATAATTCTGAACACTGTTGCTTGTCCACCATGATCGATATACTCAAGAGTCTTGATTTGACTTTTTGGAGGAAATGCTTTTTCCTTGTAGATTTCTATCTCATCTTGATCACTTTCGGAGGATGGAAGCGGATTTTCTATGTTCTTAAGTTCCAAAACCTTGAATTTATTCGACGGTCGTGAATCTTCAATCTTTATATTCATATCATTGTTGATTAGAACTGGTTCACATTCTACGGAAGAGTGTGTATTTTTTATGGGGCGACTCTCGCCTTTTATAACTGGGCTATAATTCATGTGAGAGTTTCGAGCAACGCAATATTGAAATTGAAATGAAGATGATTGAAATGTAGTCATGGAGTTCCCAACCTCTTTTAAATTTGAGTTTGATATATTTTTTATCTCTGCATTGAGCTCAGTCTTGCTCAGGGATATATTTGTTGAACAGAACAAATTTTCACTCATGAAAGTTTAAATCATGAAAATAGTAAACAAAAAAATAAACAAAAAGAGTTTATAATATAAGGAAAAAATCCGAGATTAATCCAAAGGGAATGTTTTAGAACATTTCGGCTACCAAAACTACGGAATTCTATATATTTTAATCTTGTCATCTGATCGTCATAAAATTCGATCAGAAGTCCTAATCGAATTTAAATTTATTGAAAGAAGAGTCCAAGAACAAGTTAAACTCGGAGAACAAAAGCTACAGACTAAACAGTCCGAATGAATCTCTTGACAACATAAAAACCTATATAACTTGAACCAGCCCTCCTCCTTGGATCCCTCAATGAAGAAACCAAAATCAAAAGGAAGATTTTCGACATTAATCAGAAGAATGCTCAAAGACAACAAATATATGCTCCTCAATTATTAGCTCAATACATTTCTACTCAGTATGCTAAGATTTTAGGCTTGAGAAGCAAACTCTCTTCTCTTCTTGCTTTGGCAATTTTTGATGGCAATTCTAAAAATTAGTTTTGCTTTCTTGAATGCATGACTTACACAAGTTCGCTTAGCTCAAAGGCTTGTATTGATAAGAGTTCATTTCAAAGAATGAAACCAAGTTTCTAGAGAAAAGAAAATTCTGTTATAAGCTGCTTGGGTCAATATTCTTAAGAACATATAATAATTAGTATGTGCCTAATGAGGCCTGCTTATATATCTTATGACTTTAATTCATTCTAATTCAAAATAGCAACCTATTTATTTGTCGCTTAGTTTATCGAATGAAAATTTTTGTTTAGACATAAATAATTTTAAGGAAGAGATATATAATTATGAACAATATCTCAATGTAAATATACAAATATTCCCAAATATGGATTTAATTCTTAAGTCCCTTTGGGAATTGAGGTTGAGACAGGATACCACAAGCACCAAGACCATCATTGTATTGTGTCGAGGTGGAAATATAAACATATCCTTCGACACCCCAATCAGTTCCCCACGAGTTCTTAACTGTAAAAGCAACCTGTCCTTGGGAATTTCCATACCCAACAGCAGTGATCGCATGATCAAGAGCTACACCACATCCAGTAGTAATGACACCACTCGAGTAGAATTGGAAGGCATTTTGGTCAGCCTCAACAATAACAGCAACTGGCTGTTGGACAATAGCAGCTTGGAGATCAGCGACATTCTTTGGAGTAACAAAAGCAGCGCCAGTGACCCCAGTTTGAACAGCATTAGATGTCTGGAAGGCACAGCTTTGATCTACACCAGCATAGGGATAATCTTGTTCGGTTTCAAGACCATTCTTGGCAACATAAGCCATAGCGAGGTATGGCCAGCCGCCTCCACAGCCATCACAGGTGGTATCACAATCAACAATTTGTTGTTCAGAAAAAGATGTCAAAGTATTTCCGTTGATGAAATAAAGGCCTTCAGTGGTAGCAACCGTAGCGAAAGCCCAGCATGAACCACATTGTGCTTGGTTCTTGATTGCGGTAACAGCACCTTGGCTGACCCAATCCCATGAAGATGGGATATCGTCGACATCACCGAAAGTGACGAGGTTTTCTTGAGCGACTGAATCGGGGGCAGCGTAGGCATTAGCATAGAGGGATGCGAATTCGGCATTATTTAAGTCAGCGAACTTGTTGACAGCCAGGATAGCAGTGTTTTCTTCAGAATTCCAGGCTTGGATAGCGTTGTAATTGTCGATGAAAATGTTGAATCGTAAGGCTTCGGTTTCTTCGTCGGAGTAGTCCTTGTTGTATTGGATTTTCCAGGAAGCCCAAAGGCTTTGGAATTCTTCATCACCGATGTTGGAGGATGAGGATGAGCTGGAGGAGGAAAAAGTGCTGGAGGAGTGAGCCAGAGCACTAGTGATAAGGAGGAGAGCTAATAAGGCAGCTTTCATTTTTAGGATATGTATAAGATAGTTATTTATTTGAAAAGATTCCGATTAGTGTTATATAGGATTGGCAGCCGGAAATAAATTATATCTTGAATTCAATAAACTAAGATAAATTGCATAGATCGAGATAAAGTTTTATTGATCTATTTTATTAATTCTCTGAAGTGAAATAATTTTTTTATTTTGAGTGCAATAAAATTTATTAAATAAGGATCCATAATCGCATTTATTGAAGGTTTTGTCTATGGCTTCTCGAAAATTTTATCATTTCTTTGCCGATTTTATTTATTTTTCTTGATATATTTTTTATTTTGTCCTTGATTAACAAACTTTGACCATTTAAGGGTCACAAATCGCTCATCATAACCAAAAGAAATTTTTTTTACATGACCAGAATCCAGGTATCAACTAATACCATGTTTACTAAATATTACAGATTCATTATAAGTTCTCATTAATTTGAGTCGGAATAAAATCTCTCTTTTGGTTCTCTATTTCTCTTTGAATATTTCAATTAGTTTCTTCTACAGATCAATTTAGAGAACTGGTGGCTAGAAAAGATACTTCAGACAAAATAAGCAAATATATGGAGTCCTGCAGACTGCTGTATAAACCAAAATAGATTCCAAACACGAGAAATCAAATAAATAAGTAAAATATGAATTAGAAATGAGTTCCATTAATATTCCTTCTGAATTTAGGTCTTTTGCTAGATAACGTAGGACCTGCATCTGAGCGCTTAGGCTTTCGCTTAACAAATCTTTTATGAGGATGATTAGTCGACTTTTTCTTATTTAAAAAATTCTTCAAAAAAGAAGTTATTAACTTTCCTTGTTTTTGAACCAAGATTCCAAACTGAGCTATCCCAAGCAACCAAAGAACGCGATCACACACCATCCTAGATTTTCTCTCTGATAAGGATTTATATCTGGAATGAGGAAGAAATCCATCAGTCCATTTACAAGAAAATATTGATATATGCATTATCGAAAGAAAATCATCTTATTCGTTTTGACTTGTTGAAGTTTTATGAGGATAAGGATATAGCCTATGTATGAGAATTAAGCAGAAATTGTCAATTCATAAATACTTTTTAGTTGACTTTCAAAGATTTTTGAAACATATTAATCTTAGAGATGAGGAGAGAAAAGCAATAGAGAAAAAGATTTGGTTTGGCGATTATCTTCAGAGAGCATTTCAATAACTGGATTGATTAATTTCTGTCTGTGTTTATGTGTTTATAAATTAGTGATTAAAATTGAAATAAACCATGCAAGATCCCAGCCCTTTGAAAAGTAAGTAATTTTCCATAGATTTTAGTAGTTTCGATAGGCACCCACAAGAAGTTTGAGGAAAAAGAGTACACAAGCTTCCAAAATAGCTACAACAAAAGCATGACACCATTTCTCAAGTAAAAATGCTGATTAGAATGAAAACAGTATAGACATTCTTTAATTATTGAGCTGGGAAGTCTGAAATATGTCATGAAGAAATGGTTTAGAGCAAGAACTGCATACTTGAGATGGCCTGACCGTTCTTACTCCTTGGTTAAAAAAATATTCAATAGAGGAGGACTGCATAGTACTTTGAAGCCAATAAAATTCTTTGAAAGTAGTCTCGTAAGAAATAGTAATCATGCCAAGTATATGAATTGAATTTAAAGTTTGTAATAGTAGTGACCAAATTACTGATAAAGAATGCACTTACTTTGCGGAAGGACTCAAAAATAAAACCTCTCTTCAAACTGTCAAACTCATATTCAGAAAGTAATGATTATTATTATCTAAGTATTAAATGCCATTCAAAGCTGTATCAAAATTACGGATGAAGGATGTCTGCGCTTATCTCAAGTACTCAAATCCTTGGTCTCCCTTAAATGTCTCAGCCTCTCTTTTGATAGGTAAGTATGAGGAATTATTAAAGTATTAAATACTCATTCAAAGTTGTAACAAGATTAATGATGAAGGATGTCAGCACTTATCTCGAGGAATCAGATCTTTGCTCTCCCTTCAAAGTCTTAATCTTGAATTCGACTGGTAATTATAATGAAGCATCAAGTATTAATACTGATTTAAAGTTGCAAGATTACAAACGAAGGATGTTGGCACTTATCCCAAGGCCTTAATTCTTTACTCTCTCTTCAGTGTATCAAGTTATCTTTTGGGCAGTAAATATGATGAATACTCTAAATATTAAATACTCATTCAAAGGTGTCACAAAGTTAGCAATGAAGGATGTCGACACTTATCTGAGGCCTTCAAATCTTTGCTCTCCCTTAAATATCTCAGCCTTAATTTTGGTAGGTAAGTATGAGGAATTATCAAAGTATTAAATAATTATTTAAAGTTGTAGCGGGATTGAAGATGTAGGATGCAGACATTTGTCTTCAGCACTCAAATTTTTACTCTCTCTCAGAATTGTTTATCTTAATTTTGCAAAGTAAGTATGATGAGGATTTATATATTAATTACCTATTTAAAGTCCTAACTGTGCCGGCTATATCACAGATAAAGGGTGTCAATACTTATCTGATGCCCTCAAAACCTTAATCTCTCTCCAAAATGTCTCTCTAAATTTCAGAAAGTAAGCATGATGAATTATCTAAGTAGTAAAATCTTTTTCATAGAGCTAACGATATTACGGACGAATCATCTAGGCACATATCTCAATGCCTTCGATCTTTAACCTCTCTCCAAAAGTTCACTCTTGATTTTGCAGAGTAAATATAATGATAATCTAGTGTTACTTACTTATTCAAAGTTGTACGAAGATCACGGATGGAGCATGTCGCCACATATCACAAGGACTCAAATCCTCAACATCCCTCCAAAATGTCAATATAGATTTTAGGTAGTAAGTATATCGAATGTTCTTAATAAATACTTATTCAAAGTTGCTACAAGATCACCATGGAAGGGCGTCGATACTTATCTGAAGAGGAACTCAAGACTATACCATCTCTGACACAATTATCTGTCCAATTCCCCGGCAAATTAGGATCGATCAGCTATCTCATACAAGATGGATCATAATTAGGCAACTATATCTATATATACATCTTATCTATTGTTATTTGATCTATTATTCATAATATTGAGTATCAAATATTTGATTGATATATACCGAATCTTTATGCTCTCAAATCTTTATTCTCTCTTGAAAGGGCCATCTCAATTTTCAGAGATAAATATAATATCTCTGTAGTATATATTTGTTCAAAAGTTATAAAGAGATAATAGATGGAAGATGTCAACTCTTATCTGCGCGAATCTATACTCAATGAGTGCATGTTAATCATAATTCATAATGGCTCCCGAGCTAAAATGTATGGATTTAAAAAAAATTGTATGGGACTTTAGAAAAATGTATGATTTTTGAAATTTATGCATGATGCTTAGTAATTGTATGAATCTTTAAAATTTTGTATGAATTTTTTTTAAAAGATATTTGAATTCTAAGATTTGAAAAAATAATTTAAATTTAAAATGAAAAGAGATTTCAACGATTTTTTCTTTGAGGTAGAAGACAAGGAGCAGCATTCTTTATCTGGTCCAAAAATGGAAAGTAAATCTCAATATTTTCAACTAAAAATACAAGATCCCTGGATTCCCTACTCTATCCAAGCAATTTGACCTAAATAGACTTCTCGAATTCAAAGCAGCACTAGATAATTTTCTGTCTTCGACTACTAATCCAGAAGAAAGAGGAAGAATTAAAGAAGCAGATGAAGAAGAGAAAGACCATCTCATAGAGGCCAAGTAACACATTTGTTTTATCAATATGAAATTAACTTAGCAAACAAGCAGAAGATGATGATGATTGGAAATTTGTAGAATTTGGACATCTTGAAAAATTAAGAGGACAAATCAAGAAAATGTATACAATTAATCAAAATATGGCTTCAAAGAAATCATATATAAGATTCGGAATATGAAAAAACTAATCCTGAAAGTCGAAAGTAAAACTTGTAACTTGGTCACAAAAAGAAGACAAAACCCAATTATATGTAGCAAAAACCCATATAGAGTCTTGCCCCTCCTATGTGTTCATTTCATATTTAAGAGACAAACAATTTTACTCAGTGTTAAAATTAAAGGTCAAATGAATGAATATTTAGATAATAATCATTAATACGAACGTCAGTAAGCACTTTGATCTTCACCTTCTTACTCTTGAATGGGATTGGGGTTGTTAAAATACCGCCTAGTTAGTAGCCTCCACAAATTGATTAGATGGGAGGACAACAGAGTGACTACAGGTAAGAAAGCTATTTTCCCCCTCAAAGACAATGAATTACATCTCAATCCCACAAGCAAAAAAAGATCCCAGTGAAGATTTTACCTAAGCTCGAGCTCTTGGTAATTGTTTTGATTCTTAATATTTGCTTGTCTCTCTTCTTTCAATATCCCAGAAACCCCCAATACTACAATAAATCGAAGGATCATGTACCATAAGGTTGTTTTTAATCGACTAGATAACTCTAAGATGCCCTCTCTAAGAAGGTCATAGTCGGATAATGCTTGATTATAAATTGTATTTTTGAAGCAATCAAATCCCTCATTTACAGGATAGTCTTGAACTTTCAATGCTAAATCTTCGAAGTTGCCAGTTGCCACCATATAAAAAATGAATCCAAATATGTCCCAAAGGCAAGCCTGACCAAACAAGGAATCCAAAGCAGACAGAGTACCCTCTTTTAAATGATGCCTATTCAAGACAAACAAACCATACAAGGATAAAACGAATTCTGCTATAATGAAAAGATAAAGCGCTCCTGGATGAGGATCAAACTGTATAATTGTATCTGGTGCTGGTACTGATATGATGTTGCATTCTTGTGAATTTATTTTCTCGAGGCTCTTTCGTGCGATTAAAAAGGCTAGCTCATCTTTCAATTGGATCTTATAATATGGAGTTAGCAAGGGAAGATCATTTAGATAAGGATTATTTTCTTGATATAAACTTAATTCTTCCACCTGGTCAAGAACGACGACTGAGATATCTGTTCCATACATGAACAAAAATTAAGTTTGCTGGAAAAAACAACTTTATTAGAGTTGCCGGTATGTATTGCAGTCATAATTATACAAGATGGTGTCTAAATGAGATCTGTTTGTTATCCATCCATCTGCATAGCATGGAGGATTTGCAAGATTATATTCAATTTTATTTATTGGGGTAGCAGCATTTTCCCTCTTGATCTCAAGATATCCATCCAAAAATGGAAGATAATCAGCCCCGAGATCATTTCTTGTTAAAGTCTTTGTGATGGAGGTAATGGGACAGAGATCACCCTGCGCTACACAAAAATTGTCTCCACATTTTTTCATTCCTGATTTGCAGCTACCACTTACTGACTCCTCATATCTTTTATTTCTTTTGACACAAAACGTTTGATGTTTCCAAAAATAAATAGGTTGAGGACCTCCAGCGTATCGAGTTACAATACAAACTGCTATTCCCTTTGTGCTTTTTACATAATGCAGACATCCTGTTTGAGATCCTGGCCAGATTCCCAATTGAAGATGTTCATAATTTAGAGGGCATTGAATAGAACTGTTCTGAACAATAAAATCCTGGAAAGGAGGAAGTGTCAAGCTCTCATTCATGTATCGTAAAACACCGATTGATTCAAACGTCTTGGATGAAATAGTATCTAAAACATGAAAATGATTTCTAATAATAACTACGACTCCTACTAAATACAGTAGAAGTCCTATTCGTATCCCTTGTTTGGGGCTCAGCTTTTGAAAATATCAAATAATTCTTCTTCTTCTTTTTTTTTTAATTGTTTGTTTGTTTGTTTGTTTAATTGGAAACTTCGTACCAATATTTGGAACCATAACGACTGACCAGTATATTGATCAGTAAGTAGGATTGGGTGCAGGCAAGATTGTTTATTTTATGATAAGGTAAGATTCGAAGCTGCGCAGAGGAGCCCGTGTTCACCGTAGAGAAGGGATGGCGCTCAGTTACATATAAAGCAATAGTATAAAGACCCGCTTAGCACTCCCATCGACCAAAGCAATGAGGGATCTTCCGGATATGAGCAGGTCAACTGAAGGTTCGAAGTTCTAGACTTGATGACAGTAAAAGAGTCTTTAAATTTCATTTCCTGGAGTCCTGAGTAATCAGGTCGCCTAAAATCCGGATTGAGAATTCCGAATAAAATCAGGATTGCGAATAATGGTACTGCACATATTAGCCCTCATTCTCTAGATCATGGAGGAAAGATGGCAGAAATGGAATCCCAAGTCATCTAGGTCAAACGTAAACAATTCTCCTGTAAATTTTTAATTTTATTTCCAAGAATTTCGAATAAAACCAGAGACCATCAAGCAGCAGACCTCCTGGTTAACGTACCAGAGCCAGGAGTGGATACGCATAATTTACGTAAGCAATAGACGCCTAGATCGAGCGAGATAATGGAGGGGTCCCAGACAGTGAGGAATGACATTTCGAAAGGAGCACTGAGGGATAGAGTCTCAGAACAGGGAGGCCTATACACGGCATCAAACTGACTGAGAACGAGAGGAGATCACTAGGATCCATTCCAGGATATTCTGGAAAAGAGTCCCATCACTATAATAGATCTTGGAATAAATTCCGAAATTCCCAAGAACACCAGAATATTCTGGGATAGTGGATGGTAGTGACCTGTTTGTGTCATCCCGAACCCAAGAGACTATGAAACCGCCTTCTTTTCAAGAAGTAATAGAAGGATAATACTCCGGAAATGATGCATTAGATTGAATTTTTCGCTCTTATCCTTGAGGAGTTCCATTTTCGGAATACATTTGGCTATAAATCGCGCATTTCGGATCTGGTGCGAAACTATGCCAAACAACTACAAAGCTTCCATTATTCAAAGCAGTAATTGCTGGATTTGATTGGAAATTTGTTCGATAAGTATTAACGATGAACTCAGAGCCATGAGCAGAGCCATTTCCATGATACATTTGAGCAGAAATCCCATATTCCGATCCATCTTGTGATTGCTTTGCCACACAATGACAAAGCCGCCATTTAATAGGGAAGCCACTTTTAGGAATACACTGAACTGAGTGTAAGTATTTACGTGGATATCTTTCACTTGTTGTAAATTTCTTCCATTAATCATATGGAAATCTGAATCATCAGAGAAAGGCAAATCTTGATAGAATCCCATTACAGATAATGCAATAAGGATTATGCTAGAAAGTAGGAGAGCATTCATAGAGTTCTTCGGGATCATTTTGGTCATGTTTTCTTGTTGAATGAAGCAATAAATAACTTAATTAATTAATTAATTCCTGAGTTCATATGGAAGAATTAAGAAGGATGAGTTAATACGCCTTTACATATAGAAGAATAGAGTCAGATAATTATTTTGTTGGATCCTTGGCTGCCAGTTACCATCTATCTTTGTCTCTCAATGAAAATAATTCATGCTTGATTAAACATAACGACTAAAATATTTTTTCCTATTTAGAGACTTTCTGAGGTTTCCTTAATCCAGATTGACTCATATTTCAAAGCATTTTTTTTTTCTCGCTGCCTAATTAAATCATTTAAATTGATTTTCAATATGATCAAGATTATTTTTTCAGAAGATCAAATACTTAACTATAAGATGATATGATATCTAGTGATCATCGATATAATAACATTCAAATTTATATTTATATTTAACATCATTACACATGAACTATTCGAAGAGTTCTTCTGAATTTAGGCTTACGAATTGGAGGAGGAGGCTCGACATTTGTAACCTTTGGCTTTCTCTTGACAAATCGTTTGTGAGGATTATTAGGTGCTTGTTTCCTCTTTAAGTAAGATTTAATCGAAGAAAACACCAATTTTCCTTGCCTTTGAATCAAAATTCCAAACTGAGCAATTCCTAAGCAGCCAAATAAACCCATCACACACCATCCTAGATTTTCTCTCTGATAAGGATTTATATCTGGGATGAGGAAGAAGGCCATCAGTCCATTCACAAGAAAATATATGCATTCTTGAAAGAAAATCATCTTATTCTGTTTGACTTGTTGAAGTTTTATGAGGACAAGAATATAGCCTATATTGAAAAACCAAAGGGTAAATAATTGTTGAAAGGGTAAATCATATAAGATTACCATTGGAAAAGGAGGTAGCATACGGCGGACATGTTCAATTAAAGGAAGACATTCCTGAAATGAAAACCCAGTCCGTATTTGTTGCCTCCGTAGTTTGATAATTCTTGATGTCATAGAGATAATTGCGAATGCAACAATTGCAAGAGAAAAGAGTGTTGATAGCGTAAGTCCAAAATTACTCACTCCAATTATTCTTAGCTGTAATAGAGCTCCATATAAGAACTCTGTGCATGTTGAATCCCAAATTGCTGGAAAAAGTGAATATGCAATATTCTTGCCCTTGTTCATATAGTAGATAACTTTACCGAGGCTACTTGTTTTAATTCGACTTGACAGCACCAATATCCCATATACTGACAACGCAATGGTCCATAAAAATATTACTGAACCAGCTGTTTCTAGGAAAAATCCTCTATATTCATTTTCATAAAAATTGGGAGGTGAAAATAGATATTGATTTTGAGGAAAGGCTTTTCCAATGTTTGGAAGAAATCTGAACTTTCCAATTGAGAATAACGAAAGGAACGCCCGCAAATTCGTTGGGTAATTGAAATTTAAGAAAAGAAAATAATAAAATGCTTGGCATAATTTAACCAGACTCCAAAGAAGCGTGGGGTCCATACCCATGAGAGGAACACTAGCTGCAGCAGCCGTTGTTATCGCGCCTGAAACAACAGAGAGAGCCTTCTCTACAGCTGGAGATATTTCGTGGTCAGATTCACAATTCCCTTTTCCTATATTGCAAAAAGGTTTATCGGAAGAGCACTCAGTATCTTGAAGACAACTCCTGCATGTTAAATTACTCAAATTACATATTGGTCGAATCGGATCTGAGCAATTTAAATTTGACAAGCATTCATTACAACTCTGATTGACCATATTGCAAAAAGGTCTGGTTGAGGGGCATTCTAAATCGTGGTAGCAGCCTCTGCAGGTGAAATTAACTTGCTCGCATACAGGGAGCAAATGATTAGAACAATTTAAACTCGATAAGCAGACCTCACAACTCCCTTTACCAAAATCACAATAGGGTCGCGTGAAAGGGCATTCTTGAACTCCATGACAACTTTGGCAAGTGAAAGTATCTAGGCTGCAGATGGGTTTGGAAAGTTGAGAACAATTGGAATTAGATAAGCATTCTTCACAGCTACCTTTGAGAAAATTACAATAAGGTTGAGTTGAAGGGCAGTCAGTATCCTGGTGGCAAGCCCGACATGTGGAAGAGATTGAGTCACAGATGGGCATTGAGGGATTTAGACAATTTGTATTATTTCTGCATTCTTCGCAACTTCCTTTAGATGTATTGCAATAGGGATGAGTATTAGGACACTCTCCATCTTGATAGCAGCCTCTACAAGTAAAATTGTTCAAGTCACAGATTGGTTCGAATATATTTCTACAGTGAGAATTATACAAACATTTCTCGCAACTCCCTTTAGTAGAATTGCAATACATCCGAGATATAGGACACTCACTGTCATTTTGGCAAGGTCGACAGATTCACGAGATCGAGTCGCAGATTGGCGTAGAGGAAACGATACAATTTAGAGTATCTCGGCATTCCTCGCAAGTTCCCTTGGTCAAGTTACAATAGGGTCGAGCTGACGGACATTCAGAGTCTTGAAGACAAAATCGACATGTTGAGGTGGTGGGGTCACAAATGGGCTTGGAAATAGTACAATTTATACTATTTCTGCATTCTTCACAACTGCCCTTGGTGTTATTACAGTAGGGGTGTAGTATAGGGCATTCAGTATCTTGAAGACAAGCTCGGCAAGTTAAATTAGCTAGGTTACAAATCGGTTTATGGATATTTGGGCAATTTAAGTCAACTAAGCATTCTTCACAGCTCCCTTTAACTAAACTACAATAAGGTTCCGTAAAAGGACAGTCACTATCATTAAGGCACTTTCTACATTTCCAAATGAGTGTGTCGCAAATTGGCATTGAAAGATTTGCACAATTGCTCCGGTTTCTACATTCTTCGCAAGTTCCCTTGGTCAAATTGCAATAGGATCGAGCTGTCGGGCATTCATTGTCTTGAATACAGGTTCGGCATGTTGATGTGATAGGACTACATATAGGGTTGGAATAGGTGCAATTCATGGCATCTCTGCATTCCTCGCAACTACCCTTGGTTTTATTACAGTAAGGAAGTGCTGTGGGACACTCGGTATCTTGAATACAAGCGCGACAAGTTAAATTTGTGAAGTTACATATAGGTTTAAAAATGCTAGAACAATTTGAGTTGGAGAGGCATTCCTCGCATGTGCCTGTGTTTCCGTTACAGACTGGTTTATTTGGGGAACAGTCATTATCCTTAGTGCAGGGCTGACAGACGCTAGAAGTTAAGTTGCAAATTGGTTTTCCTGGGATATGTTCGCAATCAGTATTGTTAATGCATGAAATACAGAGTTGAGATGAGGAACATAAAGGGAATGATGGATTCATGCAATTTGAATTATTAAAGCATTGAACACACTGTTTTGCTGTGATTGAGCATAGAGGATATTCAGGAGACACGCACTCCGAATTTATTTGACACTCTTCATGGCCATTTTTATTGTATTTTTTATAGAAT
>JADMIO011827117.1_pt1 | contig 25688 bp, 25 predicted proteins | sample 8958161 | NCBI WGS metagenome assembly JADMIO01 (sample SAMN16585339, study PRJNA669376) | soil metagenome | isolation source: Crop rotation soil | place: USA: Cullars Rotation, Alabama | collected 2011 | reverse complement strand
CTTTCCCCCAGCTCCACACTGTTCCCCTCGATCAGCTACACCGGCCGCGTACCGAGCGACCCGGCAGGCACGATGGAAACGGAAGCCTCTATCGTGAGCGGCTCCGGCTCGCAAAGTGACACCTCGAACCGCTGGGGCGATTACACCAGCATGGCAGTGGACCCGGGTGACGACTGCACATTCTGGTACACCGCCGAGTACTACATGGTGACGGCGACATTCAACTGGAGTACCCGGCTGGCGTCGCTGAAGTTCCCCAACTGCGGCGGACCGCCTCCTCCAGACTTCAGCATCTCGGCTTCGCCCTCGTCGGTGAGTATCGCGCAAGGTGGCCAGGGCGGCTCGACAATCACTACCACTGCGCTGAACGGATTTAACAGCTCCATCAACCTCACTGCTTCCGGCATGCCGGCGGGAGTGGGCGTGAGCTTTAACCCCAATCCGATCGGCGCGCCCGGATCCGGCACCTCGGCGATGACCATCACTGTGAGCGGCACTACCACTCCGGGAACCTATCCCATTACGGTGACCGGCAACGGCGGCAGCGTCCAGCACAGCACCACGGTTACGCTGACGGTGACGTCGACCCAGACCGGTGACTTCTCCATCACGGCCGCGCCTTCCAGCCAAAGCGTGAAACGTGGAAACGCCGCCAATTACACGGTAACGGTGACGTCTCTCAACAACTTTGCCGGGACGGTCACGCTCACTTCGGCGGGCTGCCCATCGCACGCCACCTGCACCTTCACGCCCAGTTCCCTGACGGTGCCGCCGACGGGCACGTCAACGTTCAAAGTTTCGACGGCCCACAACACGCCGCAGGGCACGTTCACTTTGACGCTTACGGGAACCAGCGGAGCGCTGCAACACTCAACCAACGTAAGCCTCACTGTCACCAAATAACCCCATGAGGGGCGGGCCTTCCGGCTTCGCCCCTCGATTTCGCTCCTGCGGAACCTCCCGCCGCCTCCCTTCGTACTTCCTTCCAGGAGTTCCCTCATGCAGACCCTGCGGCAGGACATTGCCTACGCACTGCGCCAGATGCGGCAGTCGCCCATATTCACTCTCACGGCGATGCTGACCCTCGCCCTCGGCATCGGCGCGACCACTGCCATCTTCTCGCTGATTCATACAGTCATGCTGAAGTCACTGCCGGTTGTGGATCCGGCGAGCCTTTACCGCATTGGCGCCGGCAGCGATTGCTGCGTCGAGGGAAGCCCGCAGGACGAATGGGGTATGTACTCTTACCCGTTTTACCAGCGCATGAAGGAAAACGCGCCGGAGTTCTCCGAACTCGCAGCGTTCCAGGCCGGCAAGTGGGATTACAGCGTGCGGCGCGGCGAGAATGACCGCGAAGCCAAGCCGATGGAAGGCGAGTTCGTCAGCGGAAACTACTTCTCGACGCTGGGTGTCGGCGCGTTCATCGGACGCACTATATCGCTTGCCGACGACCAGCCGTCGGCACCCCCCGTCGCGATGCTCAGCTACCGCGCGTGGCAACAGCAGTACGGCTCCGACCCGCACATCGTCGGCTCAACGTTCATTGTCAGCGGGAACCCGATCACGATCATCGGCGTCACCCCACCTGGGTTCTTCGGCGAGACGCTGCGCAGCGATCCCGCGAGTCTTTTCATGCCGATCCAGCAGGAGCCGCTGTTCCGCGGCAAGAACTCACTGCTGCACAATTTTCCGGCCTGGCTGCGAGTCATCGGACGGCTGCGTCCCGGCGCTTCCGTCAATGCCGTGCCGGACCGCATGACGAATCTTCTGCGCGGCTGGCTGGTCACCGAGAGCGGCATGCCCGCCGACTGGATGCCGACGCTGAAAGCCAGCCTGCCTAAACAAGTGATCAAGGTGATCCCGGCTGGAACCGGCGTGGGCGTGATGCGGGAGAACTACGCCGACAGCCTGCACATCCTGCTTACGGTCTGCTGCCTGGTGCTGCTGATAGCCTGCGCCAACATCGCCAACCTGCTGCTGGCGCGCGGCGCATCCCGGCGCTCGCAAACTGCGGTGCGGCTGGCGATGGGCGCCTCGCGCAAGCGGCTGATTCGGCAATCGCTGACGGAGAGCGTAGTGCTTTCGGCATTCGGCGGTCTGCTGGGGCTTGCCGTGGCCTACGCCGGGGTGAAGTTTATCGTGGCGCTGGCTTTCCGCAGCGCGCATTACGTTCCCATCGATGCGACGCCGTCTTGGACAGTTTTGGCGTTCGCGTTTGCGCTCTCGCTGATTACGGGCGCGATCTTCGGAACCGCTCCCGCGTGGTTCGCCTCGCACACCGATCCCGCCGAAGCGCTACGCGGCGTGAACCGAAGCACGCGCGACGCGACTTCCTTCTCGCAGAAGGCGCTGGTCGTCGTGCAGGCGACGCTCTCGGTGGTGCTGCTGGCGGGCGCGGGTCTGCTGACGCGAAGCCTGTTGAAGCTTCAGCACCAGGATTTTGGCTACGAAACCGATAACCGCACTGCGATTGCGCTCACCGCGCCGTGGTCGTCGTACACGCAACCGAAGCTCGACACGATGTACCGCGAGTTGCAGTACCGGCTGGAGCATATCCCCGGCGTGCAGCGCGCGGCACTCGCCCTCTACACGCCGCTCCAGGACAACTGGGGAGAGTTGGTGATTCGTGAGGGACACGGCATGCCCAGCATGGACGAGCAGGCCGGCTCCTCGTGGGACCACGTGACCCCGGGCTACCTGGAGGCGCTGGGCCAGCAGATAGTTCGCGGGCGCAGCATCAGCGAGCAGGACAAGGCGACCACGCAGAACATTGCCGTGGTCGACGAGACGTTCGTGAAGCGGTTCTACAAGCCCGGAGAAGACCCGATCGGCACCCGCTTCGGACTCGACCTGCCGAAGTACGGCGGCACGTACACCATCGTCGGTATTGTGCGCAATGCCAAGTACAACGATGCCGCAAATTCGAAGGAGCGGCGGCCGATGTTCTTCGTGCCGCTGGCCCAGCGCGTGAAATATGACCATGATCTGATGCAGATGGTGGAAGACGGCAGTCACTTCATTGAAGGCGCGCTGCTGCAAACGCACGGCAAAGTCGAAGGCCTGGAGCCGCAGGTGCGGCGCGTGTTCAGCGAAGTCGATCCTAACCTGACGATTCTCGAGATGCATCCTTTGCAAGAGCAGGTGGACGCACGCTTCGATCAGCAACGCGCTGTGGCGCAACTGGTCGGACTGATCGGAATCCTGGCGCTGATCCTGGCGGCGGTGGGCCTGTACGGCGTGACCGCCTTTGCGGTTGAACGCCGAACCAGCGAGATTGGCGTTCGCATGGCGCTGGGGGCAAATCGCGTCAACGTAACCAAGCTGGTGCTGCGGGGGGCCTTCGTGCAAGTCGTCATCGGGCTGCTGCTCGGCATTCCTATTGCCATCGGGTGCTCCAAGCTGATTTCCGCGCAGCTCTACCAGGTGAAGGGATGGGACCCGCTCGCGCTGACGGCTGCCGTGCTTGCGCTTGGACTATGTGCGCTGGTGGCCAGCATCATCCCGGCGCAACGCGCGGCCACTATCGACCCCGTGAAGGCATTGCGGACGGAATAGCTTCGGCATTTCGCAAACCGGCGCCGCGGTGGTGCACCGTGTCGCTCGGTTTCCAACGCCTGCTATTAAATCCGAGCCAATGGATTGCGACACAAGACGCCACGCGGAGAAATGTTCGCCGCGCTGCGGGAAATCTGGTGTACATTCCTACGCATTGAGCAGCTCTGAACTGCTCACACCCCGTTGCCAACAGGTGATCACGATGCGACGAGTTCTGGTGTGCGTCCTCTTCTCAATCTGGTTAAGCCTGAATGCCCCGCCCGCGTGCGCGGATGAGCTTTACGAGAACGGCCCGATCAACGGGGAGACCGACGCCTGGACCATCAACTTCGGGTTTGTCCTCAGTAACTCATTCACGATCTCGACCGGCGAAAGCACCGTGAATGGCGTCTCGTTTGGTGCGTGGTTATCCCCAGGCGATGTGCTGGAGTCGGCGCAGGTGACACTCTCGACCGAATCTCTGGGAGGCGGAACCGTCTTTTTCAATGGAGTCGTCAATTTCACCGCGTCGAATTGCTTCCTCAATAACTACTCGTATGAAGTTTGTACGGAGACGGGAAGCGTCACACCGACAGTAATCGGCGATGGGATGTACTGGCTGACGCTACAGAATGCGATTGTCAATACCGGCGATCCCGTCTACTGGGACGAAAACAGCGGTGCCGGGTGCCACTCTCCCGGTTGCCCCTCCGAAGCAGACAACGGCGGCATCGACGCGCGCCCCGATACGCTGCCTTCGGAAGCGTTCACCATCTTGGGTTCGCCTGGTGGGACTGGGACGGTGCCCGAGCCCGGCAGCCTGCTGCTGTTTACCGGCGGCTTCGCGGCCTTCGTTGGCTTATTGCGGCGCAAGCTCGGTTAACGCTGTCGCGACTGGATGTTTTGCTTCCGGCGGAGGGATACGCAATGAACATCCGGCGGTCCTTCATAGGCCGCAGAACTCACTCGTAGCGCAAGGCTTCAATCGGATCGAGCCGTGAGGCTTTGATTGCGGGCAGCATTCCGCTCACCAGCCCCACAAAGGCAAGAATCACGGTCGCGATAATCACGGTCGAAGGATCGATAATCAGCCGGATGTCGGCGGCTTCGGCATTCTTGGCAACCGCGCTGTAGAACGTGATGCGGCCGACGCCGATGGACACCGCGTAGGCCAGTAGGATTCCCGCGATTCCGCCGACGAACGTAATCGCCAGCGCTTCCGCCAGGAACTGGAACAAGATGTCACGCCGCTTTCCGCCAAGCGCCTTCTCCACGCCAATTTCGCGCGTGCGTTGGGTGACCGACACCAGCATGATGTTCATCAGGCCGACGCCCCCGATGCCCAGGGTGAGCGTGCCAATGAAGGCCAGCAGGATCTTCAAGCCGGCAATGATGATGCCGAACTGCTTCAACTGCTTCATCATGTTGTAGAGGTGCACGGCGCGCTTGTCGTCGGGCTTGAAGTTGTACTGCTGCGCCAAGGCCCCGCGCACCTGCTTCTCGATCAACTCGAAGTCATTCCCCTCGTAGGACACCCAAATGCCATCCAGGTAGTGCGTGTCCTTGAAGTCGCTCATGGCGCTGAACGGGATGTAAATCGTCTTGTTGACGCTGTCGTCGCCTTCCTGCATGTGCGGCGTGAGCACGCCGACCACCTTGTAACTGATGCCCTCGAGGCGAATGTGCTGACCCAGCGCGTACTGCCCGGAGAAGAGCTTGAGCTTAGCTTCGGAACTGATGACGGCGACACGCGCCCGCGAGGCCTGGTCGTCTTCATTGAGCAAGCGGCCTTCGGCGAGGTTCAGCGCCAAAATCTGGAACATGTTGGGGTACACGCCCTGCAAGGGCAGAGTGTAGGTGCGCACATCCTGCTGCACGCTCACCTGCTTTTCGGCGATGGGGGTGATGCGATTTACCAGCGGAGCGGCAGCGGTGATGCGGCCGAGGTCATCGATGGTGAACTTGATCTGCGTTCCGGCTTTCTGACCGCCGGCTTGTTGCGAGGTGCGTCCGGGAAAGACGCCGATGATGCGAGTGCCCCAATTCGCGAAGATGGTTTCAATGGCGTGTCCGAAGCCGGAGCCGTACGCCAGAAGCAGCACGACCGTGGCGATGCCCCATGCCATTCCAAGCATGGTGAGTGCCGTGCGGCGGCGGTTGTACCGCATCGCGCCGTAAGCCTGGGTCAATAGATCACGCATCATGGTAGTTCCCGCTGTTCGCGATTCGCCAGAGATCGCTCTTCGCTCTTCGCTATTCGCCAGATCGCCATTCGCCGGAGATCGCCATCAGGCATCGTCGCGAAACGCGAAATGCTGCTCTTCCCTACTCCTGGCGCAATGCCTCTACCGGCTGAAGCATCGCAGCCTTGCGCGCCGGATAAATACCGGCGATGATTCCGGCCGCGGCGAGCGTTCCGATCGCCAGTGTCGCGGACATGAACGACATCGTCGGCGGATCGAAACCCGGTACCTGTCCCATGCCGCGCATCAGGTACATCAGTCCACCGGCTCCGGCCATCCCGATGCCACCGCTCAGCAAGGTGAGAAATGCGCCTTCCAAAAAGAACTGCAGCAGAATGCTGCGCTGCGTGGCGCCCAGCGCCTTACGCAACCCGATTTCCCGGGTGCGCTCGCTGACGGCAACCAGCATGATGTTGATGATACCGATGGCGCCCAGCGTCAGCGTCACCAGGCCGACGCCGCCCAAAAAGATGTCCATCGCGTCGAAGATCTTGCCGACGGTTTCCGAGTTCTTGATGGTGTCCCAATCTTCAAACGCGTCCTGCTCGTGCCAATCGAAGTTGTGGTTGCGCGCCAGGATTTTGCGCACCTCTTCGCGCGCCAATGCGTGCTCGTCACGAACCCGCGGCCGGTAATTGATGAACGAGACGGCATTGTCCTGGCCGTCTTTGGTCAGCGGAAAGAACTGGCGCATGGTGCTGAAGGGCAGAAAAACACGGTTGTTGGTGGAATTGTCGTCGCCGTGCCCGACGCGGTCCACCAACCCGATCACCTCAAAGCGAATGCCGTTCAGCAGAATGGAATTGCCGACCGCCGGCCGGCCGGGGAACAGGTTCTTGCGCATCTCGTCGCCCAGGAGGGCGACCATCCGCCGCTGCGACTCGTCGTCGTTATTCAGCCAGCGGCCCGCAGTAATGGGCAGATACCGAATCTGGTTGTAGTGCGGCAACACGCCGCTGACTTCGCCATTGGTGTTCCCGTAATCGCTGACCTCGCGAATGTCTAGGCGCGACAGCACTGGCGCAGCCGCGCGCACGTGCGGAGCTTCTTTCAGGATGGCCTGGTAATCGTCGTCGGTCAGGTTGTACGTCCGGCTGGAGCTCATGTTGCCGGAGACGGCGGGCGCGCGTCCCGGGAAGACGAACATGATGTCTTCGCCGAGCGAATTCAGTTCGCGGCGATTGCCCGAGCGAAACCCTTCGCCCAAGCCTACCAGCAGCAACAGCGATCCGACGCCCCACGCGATGCCGAACATCGTCAGGAACGAACGCAGCTTGTGTGCCCACAAAGTGCGCAGCATCTGGCGAAGGATTTCGAAGAAGATCATGAGTGAGCGCCCTGTTCAGATATACGAAGTGGTTGCAAACTAGGTTCCAACCCGATTCACACAACATTATTGGACACGACTAACCAACGATTCGCTAGCGGGTTATCGCTGCAATGAGATGAAGTGCAGTGTCACGTTATAGCGCGAATAAAAAACTTTAATCGAGCGCGGTGGGCCACAAATGGCGATGAATTCGGTATATTGGAAGTACAGCATCTGAGCGTTGCTTCACGGCCTCAGGTGCTCATTTTTGTCAGGGTTCAGGAGTAAAAGTAGTTATGCCGAGAGCACCACGCGATATGGAAAGCACGACGCCGAAAAAGCGGAGCCGCAAGGCTGCCCCGAAGAACGGTAACGGTAACGGAGTTCATGCCGGCAACGGAAACGGCGCTGTGGAAACTGCTGTCATCCCCGAAGTTGTTTCTCAGGCCGTCACCGGCGCCACGCAGATGTCACCCAATCTGGACGAGCAGATTCGTTTACGCGCTTATGAGCTTTATGTTCAGCGTGGAGGCAACGGCGGTTCGCCGCTCCAGGATTGGCTGAAGGCGAAGGAAGAAATCTGCGGCCGCCAGGAAGTCGCCTAGCAGGCCGTCACGCCGCTGTAAACACACTGGGTTAAGGCAAGTTAGTCGTCGCTGGGGTACAACATCGCGCCACATGGTGGTATCTAACTGTGGAGCTTTGCTGTTATTCTAAGGACGTGGCCGTACAGCTGCGCCGTCTCGAGTTGTTGCGTCATCGAAGTAAGTATCCGTCGACGCCGCCAGCTTCGGACTGGGTCTCCAGTAGAGCGTGTAGCACGAGCTGACATTGCGCCATATCCTGCTCATCGACGACAACCCCTTGCAGCTTAAGGTTCGCGAGACGGTCCTGCGACAGGCAGGCTTTCTGGTGTCGGTGGCGACCACGGCGGAGAGCGCCCTGGCGACATTGCGAGTTCTGCCCGATCGAGTGGGGCTCATCATCACCGATCACCTGATGCCGGGATGTGTCGGCTCGGAGTTGGTGCGCCAGATTCGAGCCTCAGACATTGCGGTGCCGGTTATCGTGCTGAGCGGATTGCCGGAAGCGGAAGCCGAATACGAAGGGCTCGATGTAACATTCCGCGCCAAGCCCTTCCCTGCACCGGAGCTGATTGAACTGGTTCGCTCGCTGCTGGCGTGCGATGAGGGCTGCCGCGGCGCCGCCTAGTTACGCCTTCGCCAGCGACTGCGTCAAATCCTCCAACAAATCGTCGCAATCTTCGATTCCAACCGAAAGCCGCACTGTAGCCGGCGACACCCCGAGTAATTCCATCTGCTTTGCGCTTAGCCCGATGTGCGAGGCCAGCACGGGATAGGAGACGGTCGATTCGACTCCGCCCAGGCTTGCTGCCAGGTACCAGAGCTTCAGCCTGTCGATGAAGCGCTCGGCTGCCCTGCCTCCGCCCCTGATGTCGAACGAAACCATCATGCCGAAGCCGCTCATCTGCTTGCGCGCGATGGCGTGCGACTCATTGTTTTCCAGCCCGGGATAGTAGACGCGAGCCACCTTCGGATGCTTGGCCAGCGCCTCGGCGATTCGCATCGCATTGCGGCAGGCGCGCTCCACCCGGACGTCCAGGGTCTTGAGGCCGCGCAGCAGGAGGTAGGCGCAGCCGGGATCGAGCACGCCGCCGGTGTAAATCATCATTGGCCGCGCCAGGTCCATCCATCGCTTGGAACCGGCCACTACGCCAGCGGTGAGATCGCTGTGGCCGCCGAGATATTTCGTGGCCGAGTGCAGCACCATGTCGGCGCCGAGCTCCATCGGCTTCTGCAAGACAGGCGTGGCAAAAGTGTTGTCGACCACCACGCACGCCTTGCGCCTGCGTCCGAGGGCGCACAACTTTTCGAGGTCCACGCAGCGCACCGTGGGATTGGTGGGCGATTCCAGAAACAGCAGCCTGGTTTGGCGCGTGAAATAGCGCTCCGCGTTGCGTATGTCGTGATACGGGATGAAACGGGTCTTGATGCCGCAGCGCGGCAGCACCTGCTCGAAGAGCTTCACTGTGCCGCCGTAGACATCGAGCATGGAGACGATTTCGTCGCCCGCCTGGCACGCCGCCAGCACGGCAATGAGCTCTGCCGCCATGCCGCTCGAGGTGGCGACGGCGTCCTCCGCGCCCTCCAGCGCGGCAACCTTCTCCTCAACCGCCCTGACGGTCGGATTTCCGTAGCGCGAGTAGAGATACAGCCCGCTGTTGCCCTCGGCATAACGGCGCAGGTCGTCGACGCCACGCAGGGTGAAGACGGCGGCCTGCACAATGGGGGTAGTCAGGGGCGCGACCTCGCCATGGCGCTCTTCGCCGGAGTGGATGCAGCGAGTGGCGTCGGCTAACGGCTTCTTGTCATCCTTCATCATCGTCCTTAATGCGGAGAAGCACTCTCAAAGCACGGAACACAGCCCCATGCTCACAAGCGCCTCTGTGTTTCTGTGGTCCGGAAACTGGCCCGATTTTACCCTGTTACAATCGATGTTCGGGCAGTCGCCCGCTTCTCCTCCATGAAGTGCCCGTTTTGCGGCCACGAAAACGACAAAGTAGTCGATTCGCGCGAGAGCAAGGAAGGCGAGTCCATCCGCCGCCGGCGCGAGTGCCTGAAGTGCGAAAAGCGCTTCACCACGTATGAGCGCATCGACGAAATTCCGTACATGGTGGTGAAGAAAGACGGAAGGCGCGAGAAGTTCGAGCGGCAGAAGGTGCTCAACGGCTTGCTGCGTGCGTGCGAGAAACGGCCGGTGTCGATGGGCAAGATGGAGCAGATCGTCAACGACGCCGAAGGCTTCGTCATCGATTCCGCCGAACGCGAGCGCACCACCAGCCAGATCGGCGAGCTCATCATGAACCGCCTGCGCCGGCTGGATAAAGTCGCCTACGTGCGCTTCGCGTCGGTTTATCTCGACTTCAAAGATGTGGGTGAGTTCATGACCGAACTCAAGGAACTGCTGGACACGAAAGAAGCTCCCGCGACGAAGGCCAAGTCGGGAGATTAAGCACTACGGCGCCGCGGGCGCCATCACCGCAATCATTAGAGGATCGTCCTGGGCCTGCGGGCCCACCTTCATTCATGGCACACAAAGTCACACTCATTCCCGGCGACGGCATCGGCCCTGAGGTCGTCCGCGCCACCGTTCGCATTCTTGAAGCAACCGGCGTCAAGTTCGAGTGGGAGAGCTTCGCCGCCGGCGCCGAAGCCTACGAGAAATACAAAGAGTACATTCCGAAAGAGCTGATCGAGTCCATCGAGCGCACCTGCGTCGGCCTGAAGGGTCCGGTGACAACGCCGATCGGCGGCGGCTTCTCCAGCATTAACGTTGCGCTGCGCAAGAAGTTCGAGCTGTTCGCGAACTTCCGTCCCATTCGCAACCTGCCGGCGGTTCCCACGCGCTATCCCGGCGTCGACCTGATCGTGATCCGCGAGAATACGGAAGGCCTCTACTCCGGCATCGAGCACGAAGTAGTGCCCGGCGTGGTCGAGAGCCTGAAGATCATCACCGAGAAAGCTTCGACGCGCATATCGCGTTTTGCCTTCGAGTATGCGCGCCGCGTGCATCGCAAGAAGATTCACGCCATTCACAAAGCGAACATCATGAAGCTGTCGGATGGCCTGTTCATCCGCTGCTCGCGCAACATCTCAAAGGAATATCCCGAGATCACCTACGGCGAGCACATTGTCGACAACACCTGCATGCAGCTGGTGATGAACCCCTACCAGTACGACATCCTGCTGCTGGAGAATTTATACGGCGACATCGTTTCCGACCTGTGCGCCGCGTTTGTGGGTGGACTGGGCCTGGTGCCGGGCGCGAACTTCGGCGAGCACTGCGCCATCTTCGAAGCGGTACACGGCTCCGCGCCCGACATCGCGGGCAAGGACATTGCGAATCCTACCGCTGTGCTGCGCTCCGGGGTCCTGATGCTGCGGCATCTGGGCGAGGAGAACGCCGCCAATCACATTCGCCTCGCGCTGGAGAAGGTCTACACAGAGAAGAAGCACCTGACGCGCGATGTGGGCGGAACCGCCGGCACCAGCGAATTTTGCGACGCCATGGTGGAAGCGCTGCACACGATTCCGGCGCCGAAACCGGAGTTGCAGGAAGCCGAGCTGTAGATCCGCGCCTTCGAGCATCTATTCATCAATTTGTAACAGTCGACTTGCCCGTTTTTGCGGGTGCCCTCTAGAATCGCTGCTTATGCAAAACACAGAACTGGAACGTGCAGCCATCTTAAATGTCGGCGATGAAGTGCCGGATTTCGAATTGCCCGCCGTTGTCGGGAACATCAAGAGCCAGTTCAAGCTGAGCGACTATCGCGGCAAGAAGAATGTGGTGCTGGTGTTTTACCCTGCCGACTGGACCCCGGTATGCGCCTCGCAATTACCGGGTATCAACTCCGACCTGGAACGCTTCAACGGCTACGACGCGCAGGTGGTCGGGATCAGCGTGGACTCGATCCCCAGTCACACCGCGTGGCAGAAGAAAGAAATCGGCGTATTGAATTTTCCTCTGGCCAGCGACTTCTATCCCCATGGGCGGGTAGCGCAGGAGTTCGGCATCCTTCGCGAGGGCGATCCGATTCCGGGGATCAACGAGCGCGCGATCTTTGTGGTGGACAAGAACGGCAAGCTCGCCTTCAGCAGGATCTATCCCATCGGGCAGGTGCCGAGCAACGACGACGTGTTCGAGGCGCTGAAGAAGCTGTGAAGAAAGCGGCAATTGGCATTTAGTAATTAGCTTTTCGCTGCTGCCGGTGCATTTCGCGGCCCCCTTCACTGACACCGCGTTCGCGCGCGTGATAGCGTATCCGTTCCATGTTCACCAACGATCTTCTCCGCAACAAACGCATTCTGATCACCGGCGGCGGCACCGGCATCGGGCGCGCCATGGCCGAGCGGTTTCTCCAACTAGGCGCAGCCGTTTACATCTGCGGCCGTCGCGAGCAGGTGGTGCAGCAGACCGCGCAGGAGCTTTCGGCCTCGACTGGCGGCAGCATCGAAGCCTTTGCCTGCGATGTGCGTTACACCGAAGACGTGGAGCCGCTCATGGAGAAGCTCTGGGCCAAGGGTCCGCTCGACGTCCTGGTGAACAACGCGGCCGGGAATTTTCTGGCAAAGACGGAGCAACTTTCGGAGCATGCCTTCGACGCGGTCATCGGCATCGTGCTGAAGGGGACTATCAACATGACAATGGCGTGCGGCAAGCGCTGGCTCAAGTCACAGCACAAAGGCGTCGTTCTGAGTATCGCGACAACCTATGCCGACACCGGCTCGGCTTACGTGGTGCCGAGTGCCGTTGCGAAGGCAGGCGTGGTGGCGCTCATGCGCAGTCTCGCCGTCGAGTGGGGCGGTCGCGGCATTCGCACCGTGGCCATCGCCCCGGGCGCGATTCGCACCGAAGGGGCATTCTCCCGCCTGCTGCCGATCCCTGAACTCGAGCAGGCAGTGCTCGATCACAACCCGCTGCATCGCTTCGGAACGCTGGAGGAGATCGCGAACCTCGGCGCTTTCCTGGTGAGCGACCAAGCCGGCTACATCAATGGCGACATGGTGTACATGGATGGCGGCGAAACCCTGGCCGGCGCCAGCACCTTCAGCATGGTCGGACGCCGCATCCCCGATTCGGGTTGGGAGATGATGAAACCGAAGCCGAAGCCAAAACGAAGCACCTAACACTTGGTAAGCCGAATCATGAGAAGGCCTTTTCGCGCGGCGCTACATACCCACCGGCGACTGCTGCTCACGGATTCTTGCCCGGGGTAGCAGCCTCGTGCTTCTCGTAGATCGAGTACTGCTCCTGCGGGCGCTTCAGCTTGATCGTGATTTCCTGTTCGGGCTGGCCAATGCTGTAGTCCTCACCGAACGTCTGAAAGCCATGCGCGACGACTTGTATGCGCAAACGCCCATAGGGGATCCCGTCGAAGCGTGTCTTTCCGTCGCCGTCGGTTTTCAGTTCAAAGCCGCTGCGCGCCTGCTTGCCGTCTTTTTGCAGCGGATGCAGGATCACCGCAGCATTGCGAACCGGCTTGCCGCTCTCGTCTTTCATGACGACGAAGCTGACCGAGGATTGGCCGCCTTCCACTTTCTTATCACCGGCTACCAAGGTCGATGCGAGCAGGAACACAAGTACCGGTAAGATCGCAAGACACGCGCGCTTCATACCTTCATTTTAGGTAGTGTCCGTGCTCCACGGCAATGTTGTGGTCTGCTAATCGAGGAGGTCGGAGGCGGTAGTAGCCGGCCGCTTCAAAGTTGGTCGGCCATCATCGGCGGGATCGTGCGTGGCGCCGTCTTTCTTGTCCGAGGCAGCCGGTTCCGGGCTCGAGGATGTACGCTTCAGCAATACCGGCCGCCCGGCATCGGGCTTGGCGCCGCCCAGACGCCGTCCGTTTTCCAGCGAGATGAGCCGTTCCTTGATGCCATCGAACTCGCTGGTGTTCACAACGTACTCGGTTCGGTCCGGCAGATATTTGCGTATCTCGTCCTGCGCAGCCTGGATGCGCTCGACGTTCATGGGGTGGGTGGCGAAGGCTTTGGCCACCAGGCTCGGCTTCTTCTTCTCGCTCTTCTCAACATTCAGCTTCTCGAAGAACTGCACAAACGCCTGGGGATCATAACCGCTGGCATAATCGTATTCCAGGCCCAGCAGGTCGGCCTCGCGTTCCGCGTCACGCGAGAACTTCAGGAACCCCAGCGGCACCGCCAGCCCGGCAACTTCGCTGACGGCATAAGCCACAGGGCCACCAATGAAAATCAACGGCACCGAGGCGATGTTCCAGATCTGCGCGCGGGTCATGTTCTTGGTGGCGTGCCGCGCAGCCACGTGCGCGATCTCATGCGCCATGACGCCGGCAAGTTCCGCTTCATTGTCCGCCGCGAGTATCAGTCCGCTATCGACGTAGAAGAAGCCGCCGGGCAGCGCGAAGGCATTGACCTCTTCGTTGTCCAGAACTTTGATGGTGAACGGTACACGCGCATCGGAGTGCCGCACCAGGTTCTGGCCCAGCCGATTGATGTACTCGTTGATGACAGGGTCGGTGACCAGCTTGGCGCTGGATTCCACTTCCGACGAGAGCTGGCGTCCCAACGCGATCTCGCGGTCGAGCGAGTAGAAATCCAGCCCGGCGCCGATGCTGCGCTGCCCGATGAGGTCGACGTCGTACTTCGGTGACAGGTTTGCGGGCTTGGGTCGCAGAACCGGTGTCGCGGTCGCAATAGCTTCGTCGACGTTGTGACTTGCTGCGTCTCGCTCGCTGATTGCCGCAATCTGTGCGGCAGTCGGCAACTCTCCCGGCACAATGTCAGGCGCGCCGGAGGATTCGCTTTTCGGAGTAACGGAAGCAGAGCTACCCGGCGGGGCGGAATCGGTTGCTGCCTGCTGCGCGAGTACCAGGGAAGAAGTGCCGGCCAGGCTCAGCAGCGTAGCTATCCAGAGCAGTCTGGCTACGATATGCCCGGAAGCGCGAGGGACTGGCACAATGCACCTGAAACTAACTGATTATCCCGCTAAAGTCGAGGCTATGGAAACTACAAAGTTTCCGGGAGCCTTAGTTTTCTTGGCCATGTTCTGACGTCAGCTACCCGGATAGATGCGGTGCCCCAATCCGGAGATTCCTTTATCTGGCGGCGCCGCTGGCTCACGCTGGATCCTCACAACGCCAATCAGCGCCCAAACCTTTGCTGGAAGATTTTGGTGGACAACCACTGCATGCGAGACGGCACCCAAACGTTATCCCAACACTGGAGAATTGAATGGAAACGAGAACTTCCGGACAGCGGGAAGACCGCTTTACGGGCGCACTGGAAAGTCAGACCTCGAAGGCTCCGTCGTCGCTATTTCTTGGGCTTGCAATCGGCTCCATTGCCGCATCGGCAATCCTGAAGATCATGGGCAAAGACGACTGGGCGCTATTCGTGGGACAATGGCCGGCACCTTTCCTCATCATGGGTAGCTACAACAAGATGGTGAAACAGCACGGCTCGGATCGGGCTTCCAGCTGGGCGGCGTAACTTAATCTGCTCTCAACGAAACGGGCGGGTGCACGATGCGCCCGCCCATTTTTGTGCTTGCTGGTCCAGATACCCGCTACTGCTTGATCCTTCCCAGCACAAAGCCGTACTTCGTATTGCAGTGGTGGCTGACGATTGCCTTGCGCAGGGCTCCGTCGTCTACTCCGGACTGCGCTTTCTCATCCGCCCACGCCTTGTATTTCTCGGCACACCAGGGCTGCGAACCCACTTCCGGCCTGGTGGAAGCGCCCGCTTGCGGAGATGCCGTCTGCGACTGCGAGGCCGGCTGCACCGCCGGTGCAGGCTGCGGTACGGTTTGCCGCTCAACCACAGGCGCGGGCCTGGGCTGCTCTGCGGACTTGTTGTGCCAAATGGCAAGCCCGGAGAGCGCTGTCACCAGGGCCGCCGCCCCGGTCAGAATACCGGGCAGCGACGTCCAGAAGGAGCTGCGCGAGTCCTGATCAGCCATGACCAACCTCCTATGCTGCCACCCGTCTTAACTAAGCTTCGGTGCTCGCTTCCGCCGTCTCGGCCGGAGCTTCCGCGACCGCATCCTTGCGGATGGTGACCTTGATGGGAACCACCACGTCGCGATGCAGCTTGAGCGGGACGTTAAAATCGCCGATCGCTTTCAGCGGCTCGTTCAGCTGGATCTTGCGGCGGTCGATGTTGAAGCCCTTGGCCTCCATCTCGTGCGCGATATCGGCAGAGGTGACCGAGCCGAACAGCTGATCGTGCTCGCCCGACTTGCGGGTGAAGGTCAACGCGACGCCGGCAAGCTGCTTCGCCACGACTTCAGCATCGCCCTTCTCGCGAGCCAGACGACGCACCGAGGCGGCCTTCATCTGCTCGATGACAGCACGGTTCGCCGGGGTCGCTTCGATGGCGAGCTTCTTCGGCAGGAGATAGTTGCGGCCATAGCCCTCGGCAACTTTGACAACGTCGCCGCGTGAGCCAAGTTTGGCCACGTCTTCTTTCAAGATGACTTCCATGCAGAACTCCGTTCCATGAACACGGGCCAGGCCCGGGTCGTGAATGTGTCGTCCCGACAGGGACTGGTACTTCGCTAGCGCCCGCCGAAAGGCAGCAGCGCGATGTTGCGCGCCTGCTTGATCGCGTCGGCCAGGCGGCGCTGATGCGGCGTGCAGACGCCGGTCAGGCGCCGCGGAACGATCTTGCCGCTCTCGGCCACGAACTGCGAAAGCAGCCGCGTGTCCTTGTAGTTGATCGCGTCAATCTTCTCGACGCAGAACTTGCAAACCTTCTTGCGGCGGAAGAACTTGCGTCCGCCTTCGCGCGGGCCGCCGGGACCTCCGGGACGCGGACCGGTGCGCGGTCCACGAGGACCGCCTTCACGAGGTCCACCCTCGCGCGCACCGCCGTCCGTACGAGGCGCGGGGGCATCGACCGTCGCCGCACCTGATGTTGCTGTTTTTACCTCGTCTGCCATGCGTCTCCTTCAGGGCTTAACGCCCAACTCGGCAATATGGATATCTATGCACTTACGGGCGCGGATTCGCCACCCGGAGCAGCTTCCGCCGCGCCTTCGGCAACTGCGGCACTGCTTTCTGCCGCGGCAGCTTCCGCCGCCGCAGCAGCACGAGTGCCCTTGCCGCGAACCTTGGTATCGCGAATGGCCTTGATCTTCGCCAGCCGCTTCTGCTCTTCGTCTATGCGCACGGTCATGAACTTGATGACCGGCTCGGTTACGCGCAGGCGGCGCTCCACTTCCTTCACCATGGCGCCTTCGCCCTCAAGCGTCATCAGCACGTAGATTCCGTCCTGAAACTTGCGCACGACATACGCCAGCCGGCGCTTGCCCATACGCTCGAGGTTCTTGATCGCTCCGCCGGCGTTGGTCACCTGCGTCTCCAGGTTGGAGATCAGTTTGTCCTGCTCCTCTTCCGGCATGTCGGGCCGGACGATGAACATCAATTCATAAGTACGTTGCATCTGGTTCTTCTCCTGAGCAACTAGCAGCTAGCGATAGCGACTAGTGTTCCGAAATCTGTTTTGAGCCTAACTAGCTGCTAGTCGCTAGTTGCTTCCTTCCCGTTGAACCGGTTCATGGCTGCCTGGACGCCATCCCCCAGGATCACCTTCACCGCTTCCACGGTCTGATCGAGTACCTGGTCCACCACCTCGAGCTGCGACTTCTTGAACTGCGACAACACGTATCGCGCTCCGTCGCCGATCGGATGGTCGGGACCCACTCCCAGCCGCACCCGGGTGATCTCCTGCGTGCCGAGCACGTTGATCACCGACTGCATGCCGTTATGCCCTGCCGAGCGGCCTCGCGGCCTCACTCGCAACGAACCAAACGGCAAGTCCAGCTCGTCGTACAGCACGACCAGGTCTGCTTCCGGATTCGCTTCGTACTCGCGAACCAGCTCGACGACCGACGTGCCGCTCAAGTTCATGTAGGTTTCCGGTTTCGCCAGCACAATTTCGTGTCCGGCAAGGCGCGCACGCGCGGTTTGCGCCCGGCAGTGGCGGTTGTTCACCGTCACGCCGCATTGCTCGGCAATGCGGTCTACCGCCAGAAAACCCATGTTGTGCCAAGTGAACTGATACTCGATGCCCGGATTGCCAAGCCCGACGATCAGCTTCACAGTGGCTACTTCTTCTTCTCCGATTTCTCGGCCTTCTCGCCCTTCGCTGCTTCGGCAGCTTCGCCTTCCGTCTCCTGCTTGCCCTTCTTGATGACTTCAGGCTCGGCAGGCGTGGCGGCAACTTCGGCGCCCTCGGCTGGTGCAGGCTCAACCACTTCCTTCACGGCAACCACGTGCGCGACGGACTGGCCCTCATCGGTCAGGAACTTCAGCTTGCCGGCGTGCGGCAAGTCGGAAACGCGGATCACCTGGCCGAACATCAACTCGCTCACATCGGCGTCGATGTGGCCCGGGATGTCGGCCGGCAGGCACTCGATCTCGACTTCGCGCAACACTTGCTCCAGGATGCCACCCTGCTGCTTCACGCCGGGCGCTTCGCCCCTCAACAGAATGGGCACGCTGACGCGCAGCACCTTGTCCATGGCGATGCGTTTCAAGTCGACGTGCAGCAGCGCGCCTTTGATCGGCTCGTACTGCCAGTCGACGATCATGACCTTGGCGCTCTGCCCGTCGAGGCTCAGATCGAAAATGGTGTTGTGGCCGGTCTCCGAGTGCAGGATGCGGTTCATCTGCTTGGGATCGACGGTGACTGGGGTCGAATCTTTGCCGGCGCCGTACACGACAGCCGGAATCATGCCGGTCGTGCGCAGGCGGCGAGCATCGTTTTTGCCACCACCCTGCCGCGGCTTGGCTTCTACATTCTTGTCTGCGGTTGCTGTAGCCATAATCTTGTCCTTTACAAAAACAGTTTGCTGACGGAAGTCTCTTCGTGAATCGATTGAATGGCGCGGCCGATCAGGCCGGCGATCGATCGAACCACGATCTTCGGCTCTTTTTGCGCCGCTTCCGAGAGCGGGATGGTGTTGGTCACAACTACTTCAGTCAATCCCGATCGTGAAATTCGCTCGACTGCCGGCCCGGAGAGCACAGCGTGGGTCGCGCAGGCATGCACCTCGCGCGCACCGGCGTCGAGCAATGCCTTCGCGGTTTTTACCAGCGTCCCGGCGGTGTCAATAATGTCGTCGAGGATGAGACAGCTGCGGCCCTTCACGTCACCGATGACGTGCATGACCTCGGTCACATCCATTTCCACGCGGCGCTTGTCGACGATAGCCAGCGCCGAATCCATCTTCTTGGCGAAGAAGCGGGCGCGCTCCACGCCGCCTGCATCCGGAGAAACAACCGTCAGCTCCGGCAACTGCTTCTTGCGGAAGTAATCCACCAGCACCGGCGACGCAAACAGATGGTCCACCGGTATGTTGAAGAAGCCCTGGATCTGCGGCGCGTGAAGATCGACGACCAGGGCGCGGTCCGCACCGGCGGTGGTCAGCAGGTCCGCCACCAGCTTCGAGGAAATCGGAACCCGTGGCTTGTCCTTGCGGTCCTGCCGCGCATAGCCGAAGTACGGAATCACCACGGTGATGCGGCGAGCCGATGCGCGCTTCAGCGCATCGATCAGCAGGAGCAGCTGCATCAGGTGCACGTCAACCGGATCGCACGTGGGCTGCACCATGAACACATCGGCGCCGCGCACGTTCTCCTCGATCTGCACGTAGGTCTCGCCATCGGAAAACTTGGTGATGCACGCCTGCCCCATCTGCAAGCCAAGGAAGTCGCAAATCTCGCGGGCGAGCGCGTCGTTTGCGGTGCCCGAGAAGATCTTCCACTTATCGTCCTGGCGCGCTTTCACGGGTTTACGCTCCGCCGCAGGCTTTGCCTGCGCGAGGGGCTGCGCTTCGCCGGTTTGGGCGGCAGGTGCCACTACGCTCGTCTTGGTCGCTGCGTCCATGATCAATACCCCGCTTCACCTGGTTTGGTTGTACGCCGGGTTGAAACTCGCCATTCGTTTTTCGCCCTTCACTTTTCGCCAGAACAAAGCGAATCCGCGCCTGACTACTTGCCACTGACTACTGAATTCCTGGCTGGGCGGCTAGGATTCGAACCTAGACAAAGTGCTCCAAAGGCACTTGACCTACCATTAGTCGACCGCCCAGTGTCCGACTGCTTGCAACTCAATCCAACTTTGCGGCCACCGCGCGTGCGCCGCCTTTGCGCAGGTGCGGTCAGAAAGGCACTTGACCTACCATTAGTCGACCGCCCAGTGTGGCCACGAGCTTCGAGCCACGAGCCACGAGCTTCGAGCCTCTAGCTTCCAGCACGTCTGGCATGCACCTCGAAGCTTACCGCTCGTCGCTTGCGGCGCCCATCGCCTTCCAATACTCGGCACGGCTCAACGTCGTCGTCGCGAAAGCCTTGTGCCCTGCCGCCTCGACGCGGGCCGCGGCGGCTTGCGCCCCGTCTCCTGAAGCGAACATTCCGTACAGCGTCGAGCCGGAACCCGACAATGACGCATACTGCGCGCCTTCGCGCAGCAACAACTGTTTTACCTCTCGCAACTCGGGATACTCTGGAAAGACAACGCGTTCGAAGTCATTCTCGATCCCGGCTTGGACGAGGTCGAGAAGCAGCGTCTCGGCCCGGTCCCCGCTTAAAGCGGGAACACCGGATGCAGGCTTTTCGGCCCGCGGGATATTGTCAGCCAGCCGATCAAGCACATCCTGGCTGGAAGAATTTATTGTACGTGGCCGCTCCCATGCGGTCAATTGCTGCTCGGGGGGCCCGTTCGAACGCCGCATCAGCTCATCCCAGCGGGCGAAGGCTTCAGGCGTCGATACACCCACAGAGGGAGTGACAATCACGATCTCCAGGACCGGCGAGTCGGGTAGCGGATAGACTTTCTCACCGCGTCCCACGCCTAACACCGTGCCGCCGATCAGGAATAGCGGCAGGTCGCTGCCTACCTCGGCCGCAATCCGAAGTTTTGTATCGACCGGAATCTCGAGCTTCAGCGCCCGCTCCAATGCCAACATCGTGGCTACAGCGTTTGACGACGCCGCCCCCATCCCGCCCTGCACCGGCAGGTGCTTCTCGATCTCGATAACCACTCTGCCCTGAACCGGTGTCCCGCTCACTACGCGCTGGGCAATCCTGTAGCAGGTATTGCTTTCGTCGAGCGGCACCCGGGGGTCGTCACAGCGAATCTCGATACCCGAGCCAGTGTCGAGGTGAACGCGAAGGATGTCATGGGGCGCGATGGTCTGATAGACCGTGCGCAGCTCATGAAACCCGTCCGGCCGCGACGACCCGATTTTTAGCCCGAGATTGATCTTCGCGAAGGAGGGAATGGAGATCACGGGCGTTGACCTTCCTTCTTTCTTGCAGCCAAGACTCTCGGAATTCCCTGCAAGTCCGGCACTACCCGTACGTGCTCCCACATTGTGGGATTGAGCAGACCCACAACCGCGTCCTGCATCGAGTAACCGATCTCCAACGCCAGCCAGCCACCCGTCTTCAGTACGACATGTGCCTGTTCCACCAGCGGTCGAATAACATCCAGCCCCTGTTCACCGGCAAAGACGGCCATCCGCGGCTCGAAGTCACGAACTGACCTCTGCACCTTGTCGGCTTCGTCGAAACCGACGTAGGGCGGGTTGCTGACGACAAAATCGAAGTCGTGCACGCCGCACATCGCCTCCAGAACATTGCCAGGTGCGAAACGCACGCGGCCGTCCAGTTGCAACCTTGCGGCATTGGCTCGCGCGATCTCCAGCGCTTCGTTAGAGACGTCGAGGGCATGTACCTCGCAATCTTTCAGCTCATGCGCCAGCGCCAGCGCGATGCAGCCGGAGCCGGTTCCCACGTCCACAATCTTCGGCCGGGAGATCTCGCGCGTCAGCTCCAGCACGGCCTCTATCAGGTGCTCGGTCTCGGGGCGTGGGATCAACACAGCCGGCGAGACCACGAAATCCAAGCCCCAGAACTCCTGGTGCCCGGTGATGTACTGCGAGGGCATGCCAGTGGCGCGTTGCGCCTGCACCTCGTCGTAGCGGGTCTGTTCTTCGGAAGTGAGTTCGCGCTCGGGATGAGCGTAGAGATACGCGCGATTGACGCCGAGGACGAACATCAGCAGCACTTCGGCGTTCAGGCGCGGTGAGCCGACATCGGCGGATTCCAGACGATCGACAGCCGACGCGAGCGCTTGCTTCAGTTCCATGGGGGATTGGTGCCTCGTGCTTTGCGTCAGGGCACGACTTCAGTCGTGGCGGACGAGGCCCCTGCTGCAGGCTTTAGCCGCTGCGAGCTTGTGCCGGGGCTAAAGCCCACCCTTTCATCTACAGTTTTCGGCACGAGTAAACTCGTGCCCTGACACAAACCCTTCTATCAGCCAAACCAGGTGAAGCCTCGCCCTGGAGAGAGGGGCATTCCTACGCCACGGCGACCGACTGCTCCTTCAGCTTCTCCGCCTGGAAGTGCGTAATCAGCGCATCGATCATCGGCTGAATGCGGCCATCCATGAATTCGGGAAGCTGGTGCGCCGTAAAACCGATACGGTGATCGGTGACGCGGTTCTGCGGGAAGTTGTAGGTGCGAATCTTCTCGCTGCGGTCGCCCGAGCCCACCATGGCCTTGCGCTCCTTGGCCAGGGCATCGGCCTGTTTCTGCTGCTCCATCTCGTACAGCCGGGCGCGCAGGACGCGCATGCCCTTCTCGCGGTTCTTGATCTGCGATTTCTCGTCCTGGCAGCTTACGACCGTGTTGGTCGGAAGGTGCGTGATTCGCACCGCCGAGTATGTCGTATTCACCGACTGGCCGCCCGGACCTGACGAGCAGAATGTATCGATGCGGATGTCCTTGGCTTCGATCTTGATGTCCACATCTTCGGCTTCGGGCAAAACAGCGACTGTTACGGCCGATGTGTGCACACGGCCTTGCGTCTCGGTCTCGGGAACGCGCTGCACGCGATGCACACCGCTCTCGTACTTCATGCGTGAGTAAACGCCCTGCCCTTCGATGATGGCAATGACTTCTTTCAGGCCGCCGACACTGGACTCCGATGTCGACAGCACTTCGACTTTCCAGCGCTGCGATTCCGCGTAGCGGTTGTACATTCGGAAGATTTCGGCCGCGAACAGGGTGGCTTCGTCGCCGCCGGTACCGGCGCGGATTTCCACGATGACGTTCTTCTCGTCGTTGGGATCTTTCGGCAGCAACAGCACCTTAAGCTCTTCTTGGACCGTGGCCAGCCGCCCTTCCAGTTTGCCTAGCTCCTCGTTGGCGTAGGCGAGCATCTCGGGATCGGTCTCGTCAGCGGCAAGCGCCCTGCTTTCCTCGATACCACGCGTCAGGTCTTTGTACTCGCGATACTTCTCTACCACCGGCTGAAGTTCACTGTGTGCTTTGGCCGTCTTCTGGTAGCGCGACGAATCGGAGACGATGTCCGGCGACGCCAGGGCCTGGTTCAGCTCTTCGTACTTGCTTTCGATTTGTTCCAGACGTTCAAACATAGGTTTTTTAGATATCGGCGTATATCACGGTCTGTGTCAGGGCACGACTCAGGGGCTAAAGCCCTACTCCTCATGGCACGTGTTTCGGCACGAGTAAACTCGTGCCCTGACACAAAGCATATCTGCATGCATGCGGGAATTACCAGCTTTCAATTGGGACGTGGAAGAGATGTTCGCGGGGAGCCCCGCTAGGCAATCACCATCTCGCCGCCGCGCTGTTTCTCCAGCTCCATCGCTTCGTTCAGGGCCGCGATAGCCGTTTCAACCTGGTCGTCCGAGGGCGGCTGTGTGGTGATGCGCTGTAGCCACAGTCCCGGCTTAGTCATCACCGAGAACAGCGACGAACCGTGCTTGGCGGCAAAGCGGATCAGCTCATACGAAACCGCGGCAATCACCGGCAGCAGTGCAATGCGGGAGGCGAAGCGTGCCCAGAAAGTTGTGGCCGGGACCAGCATATAGACGAGCATGGCAATCAACATCACGGTCATCAGGAAGCTGGTGCCGCAGCGAGGATGCCAGGTCACGTACTTCTGCGCATTCGGGACCGTCAGGGAGTCCTTATTCTCGAAGGCAAAAACGGTTTTGTGCTCCGCACCGTGATACTGATAGACGCGCTTGATGTCGCCCATCAGCGAAATGCCCCAAATGAACAGCAGGAACAAGCCGATACGGATGACGCCATCGACAACGTTGAACAGGATCTGGTTGCCGAACACGGGATAGTGGTTCTTTAGCTTGGTCGCCGCCAGCAGCGGCAGGAATTTGTACATGAAGATGAAGAACCCGAGCGACAGAATGAGGTTGACGGCAATCATCCAGCCGCTGATTTCGGCCTTTTTCTCGCCTTCCTTCTTCTCGGGTTGGAGGTGCTCCATGGCGACGTCGGCCGAGTAACGCAGCGCGCGGAAGCCCAGCGTCATCGCCTGTCCCAGGGTCATGATGCCGCGCAGGAACGGCCACGCCATCCACTTATGCTTCTCGGAAAGCTTCTCCAGCGGCTCCGCGTGCGTCGCCAGTGTGCCGTCAGGCTTGCGGATGCAGATACCCCAGGCATGCGGCGAGCGCATCATCACGCCTTCCAGCACCGCTTGACCGCCAACCAGGGTAGTTTCCTCCCCGCTCTCCAGCGCGGGCAGCAGTTGGACGGCAATTAAAAACTTCAGGTGGCGGAGCAGAGAACGCATAAAGATTGGATGTTCCTCGACGGGCTAAGACGCACAAAGCGCGTTAGTTTCAGGGTAGCAGGCTGAGCCGGGATGTCAATCAGGAACACCCCTCACACTTGCGCCCGGCAGCGCCTATGCCACGGTCAGGGTGACCGTCAGCGTGTTGCCGCCGTCTTGTTTTTCACACTTTACAGTTTGCGGAGCGCAAAGCTTCAGGATGGCGGCCACGGCGGGCTTGGCGTAATCGATGTTGACGTCGTTGATAGTGATGCGCCTCAGACTATCCAGCAGCTTATTCCAGTCCGCCGGGATATTAGCCTTGGCCGCGATTTCGGCGAGCTGATGCAGGTCATCGCACAGGTTCATGAAGCTAGAACTTGCCAGCCCGAAGTAGTCGAGCAGGGTCCTGGTTGTCGAATCCTGCACGTTCAGCACCGCGCCCCACACCGCGGAGGCTTGCGATGCGAATGCATTGCCGACGCTGCGCCGATCGGCGATGGTCGCGCCCGTCGCAGCTTCGTTCCACTGCTGCCACATTGCATAGGTCACCTTCTGCGTGTAATCGATTCCCAGCAGCGGCATCACTGCATCGTGAAAAACGAGCCAGTTTGACTGGTCGCGCGACTGGTCTGCAAGCGGATGTCCGTTCTTGTACTCCGAGCACTGCAGCTTGCCGTAGGCGGTGGGCTGTAACACGCAGTGTAGGGTCAGCGTGCCGGTGGGCTGGCTGGCCACAAACTGCTGTATGTCGCTGGATGCGTTGCTGGCCAGGAATCCGGCCACACCGGCAATGTGCTTCCCTTCGTTCTGGTTTCCGGTCTCGCTCAGCTCGATATGCAACTCAACCTTGGCTGGGCTTTGTGCCAACGCATCCGCCACGAAGTGCACCCGCGTCTTCTGCAAAGCCTTCTTAACATCCGTGTCCTTCTCGGCACCCACGTCGAACATGAAACGCAAGTTGCCGCTCGCTGTAATCTCCACCGTGCTGCTTTCGAAGTACTTCGTGACTTCCTGCGCGTTGAAGAAGTTGAAGAAGGTGACGCCGAGCGTGAATGACCGGCAGATCTGGTTGTTCACGCCTGAACCCGGCTCCAGCGCCAAGCCGCCCGCGCCGACGGCGGAGCGGATGTCGCCCTGGGCGAAGAAGTTCCAGCTTTTATCGCGCAAGGTTATGTCGTTCAGGTTGAGCTTGTACTTGAACAGCATGGTGGCCTCGTGCTGAGAGTCCCATGCCGCCTGGAGGCTCACACCGTTCTGCACCGGCCGGTTCACCCAGTCGTTCAGCTTGTTATTCAGCTTCTTCTGCAAATCGACTACCTGGCCCGCGATCAGGCTCCCGCCAACGCCGTTGGTGAATCCGTTGATCGAGTTGCTCAGCTTCTTCTCGTCGAGCTTCACTCCGCTGGCCGTGTCGATGGTGACTTGCGGGGAAAG